>Ga0214921_10001390_pt1 | contig 41592 bp, 41 predicted proteins | sample LL1505_MetaG_FD_177992 | JGI IMG/M metagenome (GOLD analysis project Ga0214921, IMG submission 177992) | Freshwater microbial communities from Lake Lanier, Atlanta, Georgia, United States - LL-1505 | ecosystem: Environmental > Aquatic > Freshwater > Lake | place: USA: Georgia | collected...
GACTCATCGAGGGTCTCACGCCATTCCATTTGCTTCATTAGAAATTGAACGGGCATGGCCGTATTGGTTTCTAAATGAGCCTCTACGCCATTTAACTGGCAAAGATATAAGCCTCTTTGGATAGGACCTTTTAAGGTGCGATAGGCAGTATTGGCATAGGTTGCTAACTGCATAGCTACCCGCTGTTCTGCCTCTGTGCCATTAGTATGGCGGTCTGGATGAACTTCTTTTTGAATGGCTAAATAGGCTTGATCCAAAACCGACGTATCAAGTTTGAAACGGGGTAATAGTCCAAAAAATGTGAAGTAGTTGTCAGACGCGGAAAGATTCGCCACAACCACACTCATCTTTCACATTCGGGTTCTGAAACTTAAACCCTTCATTTAACCCTTCACGCACAAAATCAAGCTCGGTCCCATCAATATAAGCGAGACTCTTCGGATCAACAAAAATCTTAATGCCATGGGACTCAAATACCTGATCCTCCGCAACAGCCTCATCCACATACTCTAATTGATAGGCAAGGCCAGAACACCCAGTTGTACGAACGCCCAAGCGCAAGCCACAACCCTTGCCGCGTTTTTGCAAACTGCGATTGACATGGGTTGCTGCTTTTTCGGTCAGAGTGATCGACATAAAAATACTTTCTTATTTAGCGATGTGCTTTTCTTGGTAATCTTTGACAGCAGCCTTAATAGCATCCTCAGCCAATATGGAGCAATGTATCTTCACAGGCGGAAGAGAGAGTTCTTGGGCAATTTGGGAGTTCTTAATCTCAAGCGCCTGATCCAAGGTTTTACCTTTCACCCACTCGGTCACTAAGGAGGATGAGGCGATTGCGGATCCGCAGCCATAGGTTTTGAACTTAGCATCTTCAATCACACCCTGATCATTGACCCGAATTTGTAACTTCATGACGTCGCCGCAGGCGGGGGCGCCCACCATTCCAGTACCAATCTGCTCATCGCCTTTGGCAAATGAACCCACATTACGGGGGTTCTCATAATGATCAATTACTTTATCGCTGTATGCCATATCAATTCCTTTTTAAACTTAATTCTTCAATGATTAGTGAGCTGCCCACTGAATCGTACTTAGGTCAATCCCATCTTTATACATTTCCCAAAGAGGAGAAAGCTCTCGTAATTTGGCAATTTTCTCTTTTACTAAATTAATCGTGAAGTCCACCTCTTCCTCGGTTGTAAAACGGCCGATTGTAAAACGGATGGAGCTATGCGCTAGTTCATCATTTCGCCCTAGAGCACGCAATACATAGGAGGGCTCTAAAGATGCAGAGGTGCACGCTGAACCCGAAGAAATCGCAATGTCTTTTAATGCCATCAACATGGATTCGCCTTCAACATAATTAAAACTGATATTGAGATTGTGGGCGACACGCTGATCCATATCGCCATTGACATAAACCTCTTCAATATCTTTTAGGCCAGCCAACAAACGATCGCGTAATGTGCGAATGCGTGCACGCTCTTCGGCCATTTCTATCCGAGCTATCCGAAATGCCTCGCCCATACCCACAATTTGGTGAACCGGTAGAGTACCTGAACGCATGCCACGTTCATGCCCGCCGCCATGGATTTGCGCTTCGATGCGTACGCGCGGTTTGCGGCGTACATATAGAGCACCAATTCCCTTGGGTCCATACGTTTTATGTGCTGAGAAGCTCATCAAATCAACTTTTTGCTTCTCAAGATCAATCTCTACCTTGCCAGTTGCTTGGGCAGAGTCAACGTGAAAGATGATTCCGCGTGAGCGGCAAAACTCACCAATTTTGGGAATATCCTGAATCACACCAATTTCATTATTTACAAATATTACCGATACCAAAATGGTGTCTGGGCGAATAGCCGCTTCAAGCTGTGCAAAGTCAATCAGACCGTTATCCATTACATCCAGATACGTGACGTCATAGCCCTCACGCTCCAGTTCACGGCAGGTATCAAGCGTTGCTTTGTGCTCAGTCTTCACCGTAATAATGTGCTTACCCTTTTCTTTATAGAAATGAGCAGCGCCTTTGATCGCGAGATTAATGCTCTCAGTTGCGCCGCTGGTCCACACGATTTCACGGGGATCAGCATTGACTAGTTTGGCAACTTCCACGCGTGCTTCTTCAACAGCCTCTTCAGCAGCCCAGCCAAACGCATGACTGCGCGAGGCTGGATTACCAAATTGTTCCCTCAAATAGGGAAGCATCTTATCGACCACACGCTGATCAATGGGCGTGGTTGCCGAATAATCCATGTAGACCGGAAAATGTTTCGGGCTATAAAGCGAAACAGGTTGAAGGGGAGCTTTTTGTGGAGCGTTCATGCTTAGCCTTGTCTAGCAAGATTAAATACAGAGTTAATAAGAGGCCGCTTAGGAACTTCATCCTTTTTAGTTGCGGCAACGGTGGCTGGCTTTTTGGTTTTAATCGAATCAACACGCACTTTCTTTTCGCGAAGATCCTGAATTACCACACCACGGCCCTCTTGCTGCTTGGCTAAATCACGCAAACTGACTGAATCCAGATATTCAACCATCTTGGCATTTAAGTTGGTCCATAAGTCATGGGTCATACAGCGACTGTGAGTATCTTCTTCGCTATGACAATTACCTTTACCACCACACTGGGTCGCATCTAGCGGCTCATCCACCGCCACAATAATGTCAGCAACACTGATTTCCCCAGCCTTACGCGCGAGGGTGTATCCGCCGCCAGGGCCGCGTGTACTCTCAACAATATTAAAGCGGCGTAACTTGCCAAAGAGTTGCTCTAGATAGGAAAGCGAAATCTTTTGGCGCTGGCTAATACCGGCAAGCGTTACGGGGCCATGCGTTTCACGCAGAGCCAAATCAATCATCGCGGTTACTGCAAATCGACCTTTAGTAGTAAGTCTCATAGATCACCTTTGTTGTGGGTTGTTATGGACAGCAACTGTCAGAAGGGTAATACCTGACAATTTCGGTCAAGTATAGCAGATTCCCGAGTATTTTGATCGGGAATAAACCATAGGGTTAGTAAGGAGAAAAGAACCTGTGAAGCCAAAACAAACACAAGCCTAGTGGGCTCTAGAGAGAATCTTTGGCTAAAGCACCAAAAGCGAGTTCCTTTATTTTAGCAATCTGATCACGGGTAGCTGCTGCCCTCTCAAACTCTAAATTTTTGGCCTCCGCCATCATTTGTTTCTCAAGACGACCAATTTCTTTTGCAAGCTCTTTTTCGCTCATGCTCTCGTAATGAGCCCGATTTTGGGCAACGTGCAGTTCACTCCGCTTCTCTTGAACATCGTAAACACCATCAATAATGTCTTTAATCCGCTTGGTTACCCCTTTGGGCTCAATGCCATGCTCGAGATTAAAGGCAATTTGCTTCGTTCTTCGTCGATCGGTCTCACCCATCGCACGCTGCATGGAATTTGTAATACGATCCGCATACAAAATCGCTTTACCGTTCACATTGCGTGCAGCTCGCCCAATCGTTTGAATCAAGCTTCGTTCTGCTCGTAAGAAGCCCTCCTTGTCAGCATCCAAAATTGCGACTAGCGATACCTCGGGTATATCGAGACCTTCACGTAATAAATTAATTCCGACTAAGACATCAAATACCCCTAGACGAAGATCTCGAATAATCTCAACGCGTTCAACTGTATCAATATCCGAGTGGACATAACGCACCTTCACGCCGTTATCCGATAGATATTCGGTTAACTGCTCGGCCATGCGCTTGGTTAAAACAGTGACTAAGACGCGCTCGCGTACATTCACCCGTTCGTGAATTTGATTGAGTAAATCATCGACCTGCGTGCTTGCTGGTAAAACCTCAATTGCTGGATCAACAAGTCCGGTAGGCCGAACTAGCTGCTCAACCACTTGCCCTGTCTTTTGGTTCTCATAATCTGCTGGGGTTGCTGATACAAAAATCGCTTGACGCATTTTGGTCTCAAATTCAGGGAACTTTAAGGGTCGATTATCCATCGCAGAAGGCAAACGAAATCCATACTCCACCAAAGTATGCTTACGTGCCCGATCACCGTTGTACATCCCGTTGAGCTGACCAATCAACACATGACTCTCATCCAAAAACATCAAGGTATCGGGTGGCAAATAATCCACCAAGGTGGGCGGAGCATCGCCCGGTTTTGCGCCCGATAAATGCCGTGAGTAGTTTTCAATTCCCTTACAAAATCCGAGCTCTGAAAGCATCTCAAGATCAAAACGAGTTCGTTGTTCTAAGCGTTGCGCCTCGACTAATTTAGTGTCTTTCACGAACTCATCTAAACGCTCACGTAACTCAACCTTAATAGTCTCAATTGCCCGCAAGATCGTTTCGCGGGGGGTCACATAGTGGGAGCTGGGATATACCGTAAAGCGCGGTAACTTTTGTTTAATCTTTCCAGTTAAGGGATCAAAAAAATGCAAGGACTCGACTTGGTCATCAAACAACTCAACGCGGATGGCTAACTCATTATGTTCGGCAGGGAAGATATCAATCGTGTCACCCCGCACCCGAAAAATCCCTCGATGAAAATCGAGTTCATTACGCTCGTACTGCATTGAAATTAAACGCGTGACAATATCACGTTGCGTCAATTTATCACCAGGCCTCAGTGTTAAGACCATGCTGTGATAATCACCGGGATTACCAATGCCATAGATAGCAGAAACTGTCGCTACAATCACCACATCACGGCGCTCTAATAAGCTTTTAGTTGCTGATAGGCGCATTTGCTCGATATGTTCATTAATTGAGGAGTCTTTTTCAATAAAGAGGTCGCGCGTCGGGACGTAAGCTTCGGGCTGGTAATAATCGTAATAACTCACAAAGTACTCCACCGCATTGCGAGGAAAGAACTCCCTGAATTCTGAGTACAACTGAGCAGCAAGAGTTTTGTTGGGAGCAAAGACGATCGCAGGTCGACCCATTCGCGCAATCACATTGGCCATGGTGAAGGTCTTCCCTGAACCGGTTACACCCAAGAGGGTCTGAAACGATAGGCCGTCTTCAATACCGGCACACAACTGATCAATCGCGGCAGGTTGATCACCAGCAGGGGGAAAGGGCTGATACAACTGATAAGGAGAATCAGGAAAACGGATGAATTGAGATTCAACTAGCGGTGGATCTTGCACACCACGATTTAGAGTGACACCCTCTTCTTTAATTAATTTTTTAGAGGAGCCCTCACGTGTTTTGGTTTTAGGACTTGCGCTGGCTGGTTTTGGGGTAGGCTTACTCATCTCGGCTATCATTTATAACTGTGAACTTACTTGCACAGCAAATTTCCAACAATCGTTAATTTTGCCGTTTTTATTCCAATTGCACCAATCATTCCTAAGAACCTGATTTACAACACATAAACCCAATTCAATCAAAATGAACCTGTTTTCCTCTGTCCAATTAGCCCCCAAAGACCCCATTTTTGGCCTTACTGAAGCCTACACTGCTGATCAGCGCCCCGGCAAAGTGAATCTGGGCGTTGGCGTCTATTACACCGACGAAGGCAGGGTGCCTTTACTCAAGGCTGTTCTTGAGGCTGAAAAAGAGGTTGTTGCCAAACAATCGCCCCGCGCCTACATCCCGATCGAGGGTCCAAACCCATACAACTCAGCAGTGCAAAACTTGCTCTTTGGTGCAGACTCCCCACTTATTCAAGAGGGTCGGGTGGTTACTGCGGAATGTCTTGGTGGAACTGGGGCCTTGCGCGTCGGCGGTGATTTTGTGAAGCGTTTAGACACTAATGCGCCCGCTGCAATTAGCGCACCAAGTTGGGAAAACCATCGCGGTATTTTTGAATCCGCCGGCTATCAGGTCTTGGAGTACGCCTACTTTGACCCCAAGACCCGTGGTGTGGATTTTGAGGGTATGGTTAAAGCGTTAGAATCCTTTCCAGCAAAAACATTAGTGATTCTGCATGCCTGCTGTCACAACCCAACGGGTGCAGATCTCACTCCGGAGCAATGGAAAAAAATTATTTCTATTTGCCAAACACGCCAGTTAATTCCTTTTCTTGATATTGCCTATCAGGGATTTGCTACCGGCATTGAAGAAGATGGTGCGGCAGTGCGACTGTTTGCCGACTCTGGAATGTCTTTCTTCGTATCGAGCTCTTTTTCAAAATCATTTTCACTCTATGGTGAACGCGTGGGTGCACTTTCGATTGTTACTCAAAGTAAAGAAGAATCCGCTCGGGTTTTATCGCAATTAAAACGAGTTATACGTACCAATTATTCCAATCCACCTACGCATGGTGCTGCGATTGTGGCAATGGTATTGAACTCCCCCAAATTACGTCAGATGTGGGAAGACGAACTCGCAGAGATGCGGGAACGGATTAAAGCAATGCGCCATGGTCTTAACAAAAAACTAGCTGCCGCTGGCGCGCCACAGGATTTTTCATTTATTGAGACTCAGCGTGGCATGTTTTCCTATTCCGGCCTCACTGCTGACCAAGTTGCCAAACTACAAGAGCAAGACGGTATCTACGCGCTTTCGACTGGGCGCATCTGTGTGGCAGCCTTGAACACCAAAAATTTAGATCGGGTTGCACAGGCTATCGCTCGGGTTCTCGTGTCAAAATAGAGTTTTTGCTGTATCTGGAGGGTAATCAATGCTTTATCAAATATACGATTTTCAGAAAGCGCTGTTACAACCCTTAACATCTTGGGCCAAAACGACCTCTGAGACGTTCATCAATCCAGCCAACCCCCTATCCCTTCTTCCGGGTGCGGAACGCTTTGCTGCAAGCTTTGAACTCTTACACCGTTTCGGTAAAGACTATAAAAAGCCTGAATTTGGCATTCGCAGCATCAAAGCACACTGCAAAGAGGTAGTGGTTCAAGAGATCACAGCCCTTTCGAAGCCATTTTGTAACTTAGTTCGCTTTAAGCGCTTCTCCGATGACATCGATGTCATCACGAAGATGAAGCAAGATCCGATTGTGTTAATTGTTGCCCCTCTCTCGGGCCATCACTCTACCCTATTGCGCGATACTGTGCGCACGATGTTGCAAGACCACAAGGTCTACATTACTGACTGGGTGGATGCGCGAATGATTCCAAATGACCAGGGGGTGTTTGGATTAAGCGACTACGTAAACTACATTGAAGATTTCATTCGCTTAATTGGTGCCGATAATCTTCATGTGATTTCTGTATGCCAGCCGACCGTACCCGTTCTTGGAGCAGTTTCATTAATGGCCTCTCGGGGTGAAGCAACTCCTAAATCACTAATCATGATGGGCGGCCCGATTGATGCCCGCAAACATCCCACAGCCGTCAACTCGTTAGCTACAAATAAATCGATTCAGTGGTTCGAAGCCAATACGATTCATAACGTTCCGCCACCTCATCCTGGCGTGGGTCGCCGCGTTTATCCAGGTTTCTTACAGCACCTTGGTTTTATTGCGATGAATCCCAGCAATCATATGCAGTCTCATTGGGATTTCTTCCAAAACTTAGTACGGGGTGACGAGCAAGATGCCAAAGCGCATATTCGCTTCTATGATGAGTACAACGCTGTACTTGACATGGACGCACACTACTATTTAGACACCATCAGAACCGTGTTCCAAGAGTGTGCATTACCTAATGGCACTTGGAAGGTAAATGGCGAACTCGTGAAACCAGAAGATATTCGACAATCAGCCATGCTCACCATTGAGGGAGAAATGGACGATATCTCTGGAAGCGGGCAAACGCGTGCTGCTCACAAACTCTGTAAGGGAATTGATGAGTCCATGAAAGAGCATTATGAGGTAAGCGGTGCTGGGCACTATGGCATTTTTTCTGGAAGACGCTGGCGCAGTAAGGTATACCCGCGAATACAAAGCTTCATTCGTGCGCACCACTCTACCAATCCAAACAATCAAGACACCAATTAAGTCCGTTTCTATCGAAGTTAATGCGCTCTCCCAAGCTAGCTGACTTATTAGAGGACACCTTACCTCAAACACAATGCACAAAGTGCGGCTACCCCAATTGCCGAGGCTATGCAGAGGCAATGGCTGATGGTGAACGCCCAAATCGCTGTCCTCCTGGTGGTCAAGAAGGCATTATTCGACTCAGTAGAATTCTGAATTTCAAGCTCGATACCCAAACCAAGCAGCTTGATCCAAAATGTGGCATTGAACGACCCAGACCAGTTGCATTCATTGATCCCAAGGCTTGTATTGGGTGCACTCTGTGTATTCAAGCTTGTCCAGTGGATGCTATTGTGGGCGCCTCCAAGCAAATGCATACCGTCTTACCGGAGTGGTGTACTGGTTGCGATCTCTGTGTTGCGCCCTGCCCGGTCGACTGTATCACCATGATTAACATCACTGATAAGCAAACAGGATGGAATGCATGGTCAAGCTCTCAGGCAGATCTCGCAAGGGCTCGTTATCAAACCCATCTAGAGCGACTTGATCGCGAAGAGCGTGACAATGAGATCCGTTTAGCTAAGAAGGCGAAGGCAAAACTAGTTGCACTGGATGAAACCCAAGCGAGCTCTCCGGCGGAAGTTACTGAAATTGAACGTAAGCGTGCCATCATTGCTGCAGCGATAGCACGGGTCAAACAATCAAACCCATAATCTATGTATGAATACTGAGCAACGGATTGTCTTTTTTCAGGAACTAAAAGCCAACAATCCAAAACCAAGCACCGAACTAGAATACAGCTCCCCCTTTGAGCTATTAACAGCGGTTCTCTTATCGGCACAAGCCACCGACATCTCTGTAAACAAAGGCACGCGTCGACTCTTCGCGGTTGCCAATACGCCAGAAGCAATCCTTATTCTGGGGGAGGCGGGGGTTCGCCCCTATATTCAGCACATTGGTTTATATAAAACCAAAGGGAAACACCTTCAAGAGACGTGTCGCATTTTAATCAATCGACATGGTGCTGAGGTCCCCAAGAAACGAGAGGATCTCGAGGCTCTTCCAGGTGTTGGGCGTAAAACCGCTAATGTCATTCTGAACACTGCATTTGGTGAACCTACTATCGCCGTAGATACTCATATTTTTAGGGTATCCAACCGCACTGGTTTAGCCCCAGGCAAGAATGTGATCGAGGTTGAAAAGAAATTAATGAAACGTGTTTCGCAAGAATTTATCCACGATGCGCACCATTGGCTAATCTTGCATGGTCGCTATGTCTGCAAAGCACGTAATCCTGATTGTGCTCATTGCGTTGTTGAGCCCCTTTGTTCCTATAAACACAAAACTGATGCTGGAAAAGTACGTGGCCCTATTTAATCCATCCCGTGAGGAGGTCCGTCATTTTTTTTGCACAACCTGGCAAAAGCACACGGATGGGAGTCTTTTAACGCCCCTAGAAATGCTTGCGAGTAAATGGATGGAGCTGCACCTAGAGTTTCAGGCGATCCTGAGCGATCCATCCGGCGCCCTTGAGCAAGAATTTACCCCTGAGAAGGGAGTAACAAACCCTTTTTTACATCTGTCTATGCATCTATCGATTAGCGAACAGATTTCAATTGATCAGCCCCCCGGCATTCGACAGATCGCCAATGCATTGAGTAAAAAATTAGACTCTGAGCATGAAGCGCAACACCAAATCATGGAATGTTTAGGACAAGTCTTATGGCAGGCTCAGCGTGACGCGAGTGCGCTTGATACAAATACCTATTTAGAGTCTTTACGAAAATTACTTTAGGCTAAATCAGCAATGCCAGAGCGGATCGCATCTGGCAAACTCCTAGAAGCTTCTCGTCTTGTTTTTCTGATGCTCTCAGACAGCTCTCGTTGTTTGCTTGACCAAATAGATCCTGAGAAAAATGGGTCATCGATAAACCGAGGAATCACGTGCCAATGCAAATGCGGTACCTGATTACCCAATGATGCAATGTTGATCTTTTGGGGATGCATCACACGACGAACTGCAAACTCAGTGACATCAACCAAGGCCATAAGAATCTCTCGCTCCACCCGTGAGAGATCGCTCATTTCTGCAACATGCCGATTCCAGATAACCCGGCAATATCCTGGAAGATCAGGGTCATCAATTAAAACAACGCGCGCATCATCACCGCGCCAAACTAGCTGGCCACCGTCTTCTTTGCAAAGGATGCACTCACTCATAGGTGTAATGTAAAACAGAAAGGCGCTTAAGTCATCCTTTTGGAATGATTTAAGCGCCCAACCGCACTCCTTAGCAATCCGCTGGATTGGCGGATGATTGCATTAATGAAACTGTTCTTCCTCGGTCGATCCAGTTAGTGCCGTTACCGAAGACTTACCCCCTTGGATCACAGTGGTCACATCGTCAAAGTATCCTGTGCCAACTTCTTGCTGATGCGACACAAAACTATAACCACGATCACGCGCCGCGAACTCGGGCTCCTGCACCTTCTCAACATAAGCGGTCATGCCCCGCTTGACATAGTCCTGCGAGAGGTCAAACATGTTGTACCACATCGAGTGGATACCCGCCAAGGTAATGAATTGGTACTTGTAACCCATTGCGCCAAGCTCACGTTGGAACTTGGCAATTGTGGTGTCATCTAAATTTTTCTTCCAGTTAAACGATGGCGAACAGTTATATGCCAACATCTTGCCGGGGAACTTCTCCCGAATTGCCTCCGCAAATTTCTTGGCGAACTCAAGATCAGGTGTACCCGTTTCACACCACACCATATCGGCATATGCGGCATATGCCAGTCCGCGCGAGATCGCTTGTCCTAAACCTTTGCGGGTCTTATAGAAACCCTCTGGGGTGCGCTCACCGGTTAAGAATGGCTTGTCGTTTTCATCATAATCAGAGGTAATTAGGTCAGCCGCTTCTGCATCGGTTCTTGCCAAGATAATTGTTGGCACGCCCATAACGTCGGCCGCTAGGCGCGCTGCAATCAACTTCTGTACTGACTCTTGGGTTGGCAATAAGACCTTGCCGCCCAGGTGGCCACACTTTTTTACAGAAGACAACTGATCCTCAAAGTGGACTCCTGCGGCACCATTTTTAATTAAGGCCTTACTGAGTTCATACGCGTTTAATACTCCGCCAAATCCAGCTTCTGCATCAGCCACAATCGGCGCAAAGTAATCAATGTATCCAGGATCGCCTGGGTTAATACCTTTAGACCACTGAATCTGATCGGCGCGCTCAAAGGTATTGTTGATCCGCTCCACAACTTTAGGAACAGAATCCACTGGATACAAAGACTGGTCTGGATACATAGCAGCATAACTATTGTTATCAGCAGCCACTTGCCAACCAGATAAATAAATGGCTTTTACACCTGCCTTAACTTGTTGCATTGCCTGTCCACCAGTTAATGCTCCAAGGCAATTGACATACGCCTCATTGTTCACAAGGTTCCATAACTTATCAGCGCCTTGTCGTGCAAGGGTGTACTCTGGTCGCACTGAGCCACGCAAGCGCACCACATCCTCCGCGGTGTAACCTCGCTTAATTCCCTGCCAACGGGGATTGATATCCCAATCCTTTTGAATTGTTGCTGCCTCTGCCTTACGCGTAACCATATTGCTCTCCTTCTATCAAGATAAAAACTCTTAAGAATTAAACGTTTGTTCGTATCAACTCTTATGTCTTATAGAAGAGTTTAGAGAGGAATATAAGAGTTGAGCCTGTTTATCAGAGGTCAAACAAATAAATATTAATCATTAAAATCAATAATTTATAATTACATTATCGCAATATGAAAACAATGATTAGAGAATGAAAAATGTTTATGAAGTATGGTTTTAATTAGTTTTATCTTGTGGAATCTATATTTCACAATACGGAAAGAGATGCTGTAGCCACATCTTCACTATTACGCCCTGAAAAGGACGTATTTAAGCAGGAGTCTTGTTAGGGATATTGCTGGCCACCTTAAATGCCGTGAAGATGATGAGGCATTGAATGAATGCAACACCTAAAAAGAGCCAGTTCGGTTGGCCTGCATCAAGCAAGATTCCGAAGGCAAGCGGTCCAACTGATGCACCGAGATCAATACCAGAATAGACGATGCCATATACACGTCCAGAGGCGCCCTGCGGTGTGGCAGAGCGGATCATTAAATCACGCGAAGGTGCAGCGACACCAAGACCGATACCAATAACGACAAAAAGACTTGGGATCAATGCTGCTGATGCAATCTCTGTCCCAATCACAATCGACATCAATGCGCTAATCATTAAACAAATGACGACGGTCCTCTCCGGTGAGGCTAGCTTGCTGGCAATATATCCGCCTAGAATCATGCCGCCTGCACTACCCAGCGCTAACAAGGTAAGGAAGAAGTTACCCGATGCCACCGAAATGTCGTAGATTTTTAAAAGAGCACTGGGAGCAAAGGACTGGATACCGGCCATGGCAACCATGCTTAGGAAGAAAAAAATCCAACACAACCAGACGGCTGGTAATTTGAGGAAATCAAATGTACCTATGGGGGTGTGATTGGGATCGTTCTTACGAGCATTAGCTAGATTGGATTCATGGCGAGCCTTGGCATCATCAGTCAATAACTCACGATTCATCCAAAGGAAGAATAAAACGACCAATGCCAAAATGGCAGCAGCCTTCATGGCTGTTCGCCAATCTGCAAGCTCTGCAATCGCCACCATAAAGACTGGGGCAAAGGCCCAGCCAAGATAACCTGTTACACCATGAAAGGAATATGCATAGGGCAAACGCTTGGGCGAGATCTTATGGTTCATGAGGGTGTAATCCACGGGATGGAAAACACCGTTACCGCAACCCATCAAGACCGCCCCAATCACCAAACCAACATAACTTGAACTCACTGCATAGGTCAATGCGGACAAGGCCAATAAGCCAACGCCAGCAAATAAAACGGGGCGAGCACCTTTGTGATCAACCAAAAAACCGGAGGAAGCCTGAACAGCACAGGAGACCACAAAGAAAATGGTCATCAATAAACCAAGCTCTGCGTAGGAAAGTGCGAACTCGGTTTTTAACCAAGGGAATAGAGGGGGTAAAACAAGATGGTAGAAATGAGAGGTCCCGTGCGCTAGGCTGATAAGGCCTATCGTCCGATTATCACTAGGGTACAAGCTACCTTGAGCTACCGACATGCCACTAGTGTAGCGCCAGTCGGGAATTACTCCAGAAAAGGACTAGTGGACTAAGCGCGAGAAGCTAAAGTCACCTTTTTTGTCCACATCAACCGGTATCACGTCCTGCGGTCCAAACTTACCTTCCAAAATCATCTTAGAGACTGGGTTTTCAATATGCTGCTGAATTGCCCGCTTTAAGGGTCTTGCCCCATAGACCGGATCAAAGCCTACCTCAGCGATCTTACTCAACGCTGCATCACTGACATCAAGTTGCATATCAATACGCGCCAATCGCTCAGACAAGTTTTGTAACAAGATCTTTGCGATGGCCGCAATGTTCTTTTGATCTAAGCCATGGAAGACCACGATCTCATCCACTCGGTTTAAAAACTCCGGGCGGAAATGATTCTTTAGCTCTCCAAAGACAGCATCTTTAACCTCAGATTGATTCTTACCGGTCATCGACTGAATTAAATGCGAGCCAATATTACTGGTCATGACGATCACTGTGTTTTTAAAGTCGACCGTGCGCCCCTGACCGTCGGTCAGCCTGCCATCATCGAGCACCTGCAAAAGAACATTGAATACATCAGGATGCGCTTTCTCAATCTCATCAAACAAAATAACGCTGTAAGGCTTACGGCGCACCTGCTCTGTCAGGTAGCCTCCCTCCTCGTAGCCGACATAACCAGGAGGTGCGCCTATCAGGCGTGCCACACTATGCTTTTCCATAAACTCGCTCATGTCAATCCGAATCAAACGATCATCGCTATCAAATAGAAATTCTGCGAGAGCCTTACAGAGCTCTGTTTTACCGACACCCGTTGGCCCTAAGAACATAAAGGAGCCATAGGGCTTATTTTCTTCTGAGAGGCCCGCGCGTGAGCGACGGATTGCATCCGATACGGCACGGATTGCTTCATCCTGACCAGTGACACGTTCGTGTAAATGATCTTCCATCTTGAGTAATTTATCACGCTCCCCTTGCATCATCTTCGATACTGGAATACCGGTTGCCCGCGAAACCACCTCCGCTATCTCCTCCGCACCTACTTGGGTTCTCAGAAGCTTAGGACGATGATTATCTTTAGTCTGCGCCTTCGCTTCAGCCGCAGCAGCGGACTTAAGCTTAGCCTCTAACTCTGGGAGCTTGCCATACTGAAGTTCTGCCACCTTCTCGAGCTTACCTTCACGCTGTAATTTGGTGATCTCAGCTTTCACTCGATCGATCTCCTCCTTAACCGATGCAGCACCTAAGGCAGCTCCTTTTTCTGCTTTCCAGATTTCTTCAAGATCGGCATATTCCGCACCCAAGCGTTTGATTTCCTCCTCAATTAACTCAAGGCGTTTTTTAGAGGCATCATCTTTTTCTTTCTTGACGGCCTCACGCTCAATCTTGAGCTGAATAAGACGTCGGTCTAATTTATCCATCACCTCGGGCTTGGAATCAATTTCCATCTTGATACGTGATCCAGCCTCATCAATTAAATCAATTGCCTTATCAGGTAAGAAACGATCGGTAATATAGCGGTGCGACAACTCTGCCGCAGCCACAATTGCTGGATCCGTAATTTCAATTCCATGGTGTAACTCATATTTTTCTTGTAGGCCACGTAAGATGGCGATTGTTGCCTCAACGCTTGGCTCATCAACCATCACTTTTTGAAAGCGACGTTCTAGCGCAGCATCTTTCTCAATGTATTTACGATACTCATCTAAGGTGGTTGCTCCAATACAGTGGAGCTCGCCACGAGCCAAGGCTGGCTTGAGCATATTTCCTGCATCCATGGCACCATCGGCTTTACCAGCACCCACCATTGTATGAATCTCATCGATAAACATAATGGTGCGACCTTCATCTTTGGCAACATCACTCAAGACCGCCTTCAGGCGTTCCTCAAACTCACCACGATATTTAGCGCCAGCGAGCAATAAGGCCATGTCGAGTACTAAAACTCGTTTATCTTTTAGTGTTTCAGGAACCTCACCGTTCACAATACGCTGTGCAAGGCCTTCCACAATCGCTGTTTTACCAACTCCTGGTTCACCAATTAAAACAGGATTATTTTTAGTTCGGCGTTGCAGAATTTGTATCGTGCGACGAATTTCATCATCACGCCCAATCACAGGGTCGAGCTTGCCCAAGCGAGCACGCTTGGTTAAGTCTAGTGTGTATTTTTTAAGAGCCTCTCGTTGACCTTCGGCATCGGCAGAGCCTACGGACTCGCCACCTCGAACCAAATCAATTGCAGATTCAAGCGATTTGCGACTTAATCCATTCTCGCGCGCAGCCTTACCCAGTTCACCCTTATCATCGGCCAAGACTAATAAAAAGAGTTCGCCAGCAATAAACTGATCACCACGCTTACTGGCCTCTTTCTCAGTCTGATTAAGCCAGTTGAGTAGTGTGCGCCCTATTTGCACGTCACCGTTCGTTCCCTGCACTTGGGGTAATTTATCGATCATGAGCTCAGAAGCCCTCTCCAAGCCATTAATATTGACCCCTGCTCGGGTTAAAAGGCTACGCGCGCTGCCATCTTGTTGACGCAGCATTGCCAACAAAAGATGTTCAGGCTCTATGAACTGGTTATCCTTCGATAAGGCTAAGCTTTGGGCATCACCTAGGGCCTCTTGAAATTTGGTTGTTAATTTATCTATCCGCATGATTTATCTCAATTTATTTCCAAATGTACTAATCTACATAGGATATGGGTATGAATCCCTTTTATTCAAGTAGTTATTTGATTTAAAACAAATGATGACTTGGTTTCTGTATCTTGTTGAATGCAGTGATGGCAGCTTCTATGCTGGCATTACCAATCGCCTGCCAGAGCGCATTAGTGCTCATAACAATGGTACAGGAGCACGCTATACCCGCGGCAGAGGTCCGGTCAAACTCTTGGCAAGTAAAAAATATATCGATCGCTCAAATGCCTCCAAGGCAGAGGCTCTCATTAAAAGACTGCCACGCCACAAAAAACTGGGCTTCTTTGATTTGCCTTAATTGATATTGGGCTGTATTACTTTTTAGCCCAGCGCGCCATGGCCTGATCATCTGAGACTCTGGCATCCACCCAACGCGCACCCTCAGGTGTATCTTCTTTTTTCCAGAACGGGGCCAGTGTTTTAAGGTAATCCATAATGAACTCGCAGGCCGCAAAAGCCTCGCCCCGATGCGCGCTCGTTACCGCCACTAAGACAATCTGATCTTGTGGCATCAAAGGGCCTACCCGATGAATCACCAAAGCATCCTTTAAATCCCAACGGTCTTTTGCTTGATCAACAATATCGTGCAAGGATTTTTCGGTCATTCCTGGATAGTGCTCGAGGGTCATGGCTTTGACTGCAGCTCCCTCATTGAGGTCGCGAACGGTTCCAATGAAAATGGCAATTGCGCCAATTGCCGCGTCATCCTTACGCAGAAGAGCAATCTCTTGCGTAAGGTCAAAGTCGTGCTCTTGAATCCGAACTGGCATATTAACCCCCGGTTACTGGCGGGAAGAAAGCAACTTCAGCACCATCGATCAACGCGGTCTCAACGCTGACCATTTGCTGGTTAAGTGCGCAACGCAAGACCTTATCCTTAGCCAAGGTCTCTGCCCAAGGATGACCCCGTGCAATGAGATGGGTGCGCAGATCATCGATGGTCTTAACATTTTCTGGGAGATCAATATCCTCGTGCGCAAGACCGAGTGATTCTCGAATAGAGGCAAAAAAACGTAGGTGTAGCTTCATCTTTGCTTGATTAACTCAGAAGTCCACTAAAAGGGATATAGCGAACCATATCACCTTTTTTAAATCCCTGACCAGCAGGGCAATCCAGCAAACCATCGCCCCAAGCAGCACTGGTTAGAACCCCGGAGCTTTGGTTGGGGAACAAATCTAAGCCACCTTGTGAATTGATTTTCACCCGCAGAAACTCATTGCGTCGATCCGGTTTTAGCCAATCAAAATCAGCTCTCATTAAATATGAAGGTGATGAAAGATCTGAGCGGCCTTGCAGTTTTAAGATAAACGGCCGTACAAACAACAGGAAAGTTACAAAACTCGATACGGGATTACCGGGCAAGCCAATAAACCAAGTCTCCTGATCGCTCTTTTGCTGTTTACGCACTGCTCCAAAGGCCAGGGGTTTACCAGGCTTGATACCAATCTGCCAGAGATCTAAGCGCCCTTCTGCATTGACTGCGGGTTTAATATGATCCTCTTCGCCGACTGAAACCCCTCCTGAAGTAATAATCAGATCGTGTTCAGCACTCGCAGTCCGCAAGGCATCCCGAGTTGCCTCAAGTCGATCAGGAACAATTCCATAATCCGTAGCCTCACACCCCAAACTACGAATTACTCCTAATAAAGTATCCCGATTGGAGTTATAAATACCGCCTGGTTTTAATGGCTCACCGGGCAAAGAGAGTTCATCTCCAGTAAAAAAAGCAGCGACTCGTACTTTCCGTTTTACTGGTAATTGTGCATAACCAGCAGATGCCGCTACGCCTAATTGTTGAGGTCTCAAAAAACTACCTGCTTTTAATGAAATCTTGTCGGTAGTTAAATCCTCACCGCGTCGACGGATCCACTGACCGGGATTTGGAACGCTGTTGATTTGCACCATATCGCTTTGTTCCAGAACAATGCAATCTTCTTGCATCACTACAGCGTCTGCCCCCTGGGGAATAGGAGCGCCAGTAAAAATACGGGCGATGGTCCCTGTCTCCAAGGTTTGCCCCACAGAACCAGCTGGAATACGTTGTGCCATCCTTAGTACGGTTCCAGCCTGCGTAATGTCAGAGCAACGCACCGCATAGCCGTCCATAGAGGTGTTATCCAATGGAGGTACATCGACCTGACTGGCGATATCCTTCGCGAGCACACGCCCTAAGGCTGCCTGCGTTGGAACCGTTTCTTCCTCGTTAACCGAACTTGCATTTTTTAATAAATGGGCAATAGCCTCTGCTGCAGTGAGCATTGGTGGTTTGTTTGGGTTTGATTGCATGGCGTTTTGGAAACTAAATCACATGTTGTTCAATAAAGTGCTTCACTTGAAATGTATCTGCCGGCATATTGATAACCCGTTGCGGCTTTGCTTTGATATCTTTGAATGCATTCGGGCACTCCGCGGGACGCCCCAAGGCTTCCTGAATAGTCTCCTCGAATTTAATCGGCAATGCGGTCTCTAGCACCAGCATCGGAATGCCTTTTTGCAGATACTCTCGGGCTACCCGAATACCATCTGCAGTATGCGTATCAATCATGACCCCATATTGCTCATCGATATTACGAATCGTTTCTAAACGGTTTTGGTGCGTACTCCGGCCTGAGACAAAACCAAACTGCCTAATCATTTGAAATGCTGGGTCTTTAGAGAGATCAAACCCGCCTTCAATCTCAACCTGCTTAAAAAGTTTGGCTGTTCTTGCACCATCTTGCCCAAGCAGATCAAATACAAATCGCTCAAAATTACTTGCCTTGGAGATATCCATTGATGGGCTAGAAGTGTGCAAAGTTTCTGCAGATTTGCGAGCACGATAAATACCGGTCTTAAAGAACTCATCAAGTACATCGTTCTCATTGGTGGCCACCACTAATTGCTCGATCGGCAAGCCCATCATGCGCGCAATATGACCAGCACAAACATTCCCGAAATTACCCGAGGGCACAGCAAAAGAAACTTTTTCGGTACTTGATTGGGTGGCTAAGAGATAGCCCTGGAAGTAATACACCACCTGGGCCAAAACGCGACCCCAATTAATCGAGTTCACCGTACCGATACGGTATTTAGCTTTAAACGCCAAATCATTACTCACTGCTTTCACAATATCTTGGCAATCATCAAATACACCCTCAACTGCTACGTTAAATATATTGGGATCTTGCAAGGAATACATTTGTGCAGACTGAAATGGGCTCATCTTGCCACGTGGGGAGAGCATGAATACTTTTATGCCATGCTTGCCGCGCATTGCATACTCAGCGGCACTGCCTGTGTCGCCAGAGGTTGCCCCCAAAATATTCAGGTCTTGATTAGCGCGCTTTAGAGCGTACTCAAATAAATTACCCAGCAACTGCATGGCCATATCTTTAAATGCCAGGGTTGGCCCATTGGATAAACATAACAAACCCAACTTGCTTCCCTGCTCTTCACCCAGCCAATGGATAGGAGTGATATCGCTGGAAGGATCATTCGGTCTGCCATTGCAGTACACCTGAGGCGTATAGGTTTTATGTAACAAGGCTTTTAAGTCATCAGCATGGATGTCATCACAATACAAACTTAGGATCTCAAAGGCAAGATCGGGATACGATAGGCCCCGCCATGCATCAAGCTGCTGTGTTGTTACCTGAGGATACTGAGTAGGTAAATATAAGCCGCCATCTGGGGCTAACCCCCCCAATAGTATTCCCTGAAATGATTGCGAAGGACTATCACCACGAGTCGACTGATAACGCATCTAAGGCTCTCGAATTAGGAAAGGTTCTCAAGACGAATCTTGACGATCTCACCCATCACGGTCTTCAGATCTTGTATTTCTGAGAGAGCTGCCATCAAATTTTTCTCTATGGTCTCGTGGGTTAGGATGACGAGATCCGTTTGGCTTTCACCTTCTGCGGCTTCTTTCTGCAGAAGAGCATCAATCGAAACGCCATGCGCAGCAAGAATACGAGTAATCTCCGCTAGCACGCCCGCCTGATCTGCTACCGCCAAACGCAGGTAATAACTAGTGGTGACCTCTGCCATTGGCAAAATCGGTATGTTTTGTAAGGCATCCGGTTGGAAGGCAAGGTGTGGAACTCGATTCTCTGGATCAGCAGTTTGTAAACGCGTCACATCCACTAAATCAGCGATCACTGCGGATGCAGTTGGTTCAGAGCCGGCACCTTTGCCGTAATACAGGGTAGTTCCAACCGCATCACCATAAACCTGAACAGCATTCATCGCGCCCTCCACATTGGCCAATAAGCGCTTTGTCGGAACCAAGGTTGGGTGCACTCGCAACTCAATACCATTGGGATTTTTCTTAGTAATGCCCAATAATTTGATGCGATATCCCAATTGCTCTGCATACTTAATGTCGACTGCAGAAAGTTTTGTAATCCCCTCAACATGAGCCTGGGCAAATTGCATTGGCACACCAAATGCGATCGCACTCATAATTGTTGCTTTATGAGCGGCATCAATACCTTCAATATCAAAGGTGGGATCCGCTTCCGCATACCCCAAACGTTGAGCCTCTTTGAGGACGGTATTAAAGTCTAGGCCTTTGTCGCGCATCTCAGACAAAATGAAATTGGTAGTGCCGTTAATGATTCCTGCAATCCACTCAATTCGATTGGCGCTCAAACCCTCGCGCAAAGCCTTAATAATTGGAATACCGCCGGCAACCGCTGCCTCAAATGCAACCATCACCCCTTTGGCGTGGGCCGCCTTAAAGATCTCATTACCATGAACAGCAATTAAGGCTTTGTTAGCAGTGACGACATGCTTGCCGGCAGCAATAGCTTCAAGCACTAGATCCTTGGCAATCCCATATCCACCAATTAACTCCACCACGATATCAATTTCAGGATTTTGAATGACCTTCCGAGCGTCATCCACCACCTCAGCCTGACCCTTAACCAGTTCTTGGGCGCGTTGGGTATTAAGGTCAGCGACTGTATGGATGCGAATACCACGGCCTGCGCGCCGTTTAATTTCTTCTTGATTGCGAGCTAAAACAGTAAAAACTCCGCTCCCAACGGTGCCGATCCCGAGAAGTCCTACTTCAATGGGTTTCATCATACTTTTGCTGTCGCGGCAGCACCTTTTTTTATTGCGTATTTATTACGATACCGTTCCAAGAAATGAGCAATCCGCTTAATTGCTTCCCGCAGGGTATCCTCATGCGGCAAGAAAGTAATCCGGAAGTGATCTGGATGTGGCCAGTTAAAGCCAGTGCCTTGAACCAAGAGCACCTTCTCCTCTTTTAATAAATCAGCAATAAATTGCTGATCGTCTTTAATGGGGTACATTTCTGGATCCAATTTTGGGAACAGATATAGAGCAGCCTTTGGCTTAGCCACGGTTACACCTGGTATCTCGCTCATTAATTTGTATGCCAAATCACGTTGTCTTGCAAGACGTCCGTCCTTAGCGACCAAATCATTAATACTTTGATAACCGCCTAATGCAGTCTGAATCGCATATTGTCCAGGGACGTTTGCACACAGGCGCATGGAGGACAACATATTGAGTCCTTCAATATAGTCGGCAACCATCGCCTTATCACCCGAGATCACCATCCAGCCAGAGCGATACCCGCACGAACGGTAGTTCTTAGACAGCCCATTAAAGGTAATAGTGACCACATCGGTCGAGAGCGATGCCAGAGAAATATGTTTTTCACCATCAAATAACATCTTGTCGTAAATCTCGTCAACAAACAGAATTAAGTTAAATTGACGAGCTACCGCAATCATGTCTAATAAAACGTCTCTGGAGTAAAGGGCACCCGTCGGATTATTAGGATTGATAACCACAATTGCCTTAGTACGTGGCGTAATCTTTGAGCGCAGATCGTTCATGTCAGGCGCCCAATCTTTGGACTCATCACATAAATAATGATGCGGGGTGCCTCCTGATAGAGAAACTGCAGCCGTCCACAATGGATAGTCGGGTGCGGGCACAAGCACTTCATCGCCATCATTGAGTAATGCGTTCATGGACAACACAATCAATTCAGAGGCGCCATTGCCGGTATAAATATCGTCCAAGGTAACACCTTGAATCCCTTTTTCTTGGCAGTACTGCATGATGGCTTTGCGAGCAGCAAAAATACCTTTCGAATCCGAGTAAGCGGATGCATTACTCAAATTACGAATCATGTCCAACTGAATCTCTTCAGGAGGATCAAAGCCAAAGACACCCACATTACCAATATTGAGCTTAATAATTTTCTGCCCCTCTTCTTCCATGCGTTGGGCAAGCTCGAGAACGGGGCCACGAATGTCATAACAGACATTATTTAGTTTGTCGGACTTTTTGATCGGTTTCACAATGGTGTCTTCTAAATGGTTAAGCTCTTGAAATCTAGGGATAAATTGCTGGCTATAATCCTTTAATTATGACAGAGCCTCGGCGTGAAGTTACATTCTGACCCCCAATCCAGCCTAAATACAATTACGGGCTACGGAATTGGCTATATCGAGGTGAACTCAAAAGCATACTCACAGGCCATTATTATTCAACCAGAGGGTGAAATTACGACCTGGCCAGTCAATACATTTGCGGATCTCTCGTTAGAAAACTTAGCCAGCTTATGCGCCTTTAAGCCGGAGCTCATCATTATTGGTACAGGTAAGAAGCAACAGTTTTTAAAGCCAGAACTCATCAAACCCCTTATCTTCGCCAAGATCGGTTTTGAAATAATGGACTCTCAGGCCGCTTGCCGCACTTACAACATTTTGATGAATGAAGGTCGTCAAGTATTAGCTGCCATTTTATTAGATACAAGCAATTCGCTTTAAAAGAATCTTAATGAATGCCAATCGCCAAATATCGCCCATAAACTCTCTGGCTCTATTACTGCTATTTCTTGTAGCGACTCTGCTGTGGTTTGGCACGCTTGATTACCGTCACCTCATTCCAAGCGATGAGGGTCGCTACGCGCAGATGGCTCGTGAAATGATGGTGAGTAGTGACTTCATTACCCCTCGCTATAACGACTATAAGTATTTTGAGAAGCCACCCTTGCATATTTGGATCACTGCGATCGTGTTTCAGGTCTTTGGTTTGGGAGAGTGGCAGGCGCGCTTCTGGAGCGGTATTACTAGCTACTTCACTATTCTGTTGGTGGGCTTTACTGCGTTTCGTCTGTATGGTTCACTCGCCGGCTATCTTGCTGCACTCATCTTATTGGCCAGTCCAATGTGGGTGGTGGGTGGGCACTTTAATGCTCTCGATATGGGACTATCTGCTTTTCTGAATTTGGCATTATGTTCACTGCTTTTAGCACAACACGCGTTTACTCAAAACCATCTGCGCGCAACGCGTAATTGGATGTGGGTGTGCTGGTTAGCCATGGGTCTAGCGACTCTCTCAAAAGGTCTCATTGGTATTGTGATCCCGGGAATGGTGTTATTTGCATACATGATTACTCGCTGGGATTGGCGTATTTTGACTAGGCTTCACATCGTTAGCGGCTTAATCATTTTCCTAGCAGTGACTGCCCCCTGGTTTATTGCGGTCTCGATGCAAAATCCAGAGTTTGCGCATTTCTTTTTTATTCATGAGCACTTTGAACGCTTCACTGCTGACGCACATCGCCGCACTGCCCCCTTTTACTTCTTTCTACCTCTGGTAATAGTGGGTTTTCTGCCTTGGATGCCACAGTTCTTTCAATCTGCTTGGCAAACCCTGAAACAATATCGTCTTGGACAGTTCTCGGCGAGTTGGATGCTCTGGGCATGGTTTGTGATCATCTTGCTGTTCTTTAGTGTGTCGCGCTCTAAATTACCCGGCTACATCATGCCGATATTTCCAGCGCTTGCTATCTTGGCAGCCAAGACAATCATGGACCACTTAGAGACCCACTCCAACCTAGCGAATGGCTGGAGAGTTCAGACATTCTTTTTTGTGATTCTGGCCGCCGTGGGCTTTTTCTTTCTATCTGAGGTTGGACGAAACGGTCAACCAGATGAGGTACAAGCATATCAAGCCTATACCGTTTGGATTACGGTAGCGCTTGCATGCTTGTTCAGTTTTAGCCTCTGTGCAGCTCTGCTTGCCAAACGAAATTTCCTGCTCAGCATTAGCCTATTTGCGTTTGGATTTTTCCTAACCGCAACGATTGCAGGTACGGGCCATGAAACCCTAGGGCGAGCAGTATCTGGCTACGACTTAGCGCAAAAGGTAAAAGGTCAAATACCCAGCGATGCCAAAATTTATTCAGTACGCCTACTGGATCACACACTACCATTCTATTTGCAGCGCAATACCATCATGGTGGAGTTCACCGATGAGTTGACCTTTGGCTCGAAGCAAGAGCCCCAAAAATGGGTTCCCACTCTCAATGAATTTCTTGCTATTTGGAAGCAAGATCCCAACGCCATTGCGGTCATGGTTCCCGCTCAATTTGAGGAACTGAAGCAAATGAACCTGCCCATGGAAGAACTTGGTAGGGACTCTAGACGCGTTATTGTTCGACACCCGTCACCAGCTTTGCGACAATAGACGGATGACCCAACCGTTCATTCCTTTTACAAAGCCCACAATTGATGAGGCGACGATTTCTGCAGTTACAGATGTTCTGCGCTCGGGCTGGATTACCTCGGGCCCCAAAGTATTGGATTTTGAGAAGGCTTTAGGGGAGTATTTTGGTGGCGCAACCGTGCGTTGTTTTGCTAACGGAACAGCGACGATGAAAATCGCCTTACAAGTTGCTGGGATTGGTCCGGATGATGAGGTCATTACGTCTCCAATTTCTTGGGTAGCGACGTCCAATGTCATTCTGGCTGTTGGTGCAAAGCCAATATTTGTTGATATCGATCCTCAAACACGCAATATAGATCTAAATAAAGTGGCTCAGGCAATCAATCAACATACGAAGGCCATCATGCCCGTTTATTTGGCTGGCCTACCGATCGATATTGATGCTTTATATGCCCTAGCAACACAACATGGTTTACGCGTTATTGAGGATGCCGCACAAGCTTTGGGATCTTCTTGGAATGGTGCTCGAATTGGACAGAGGGGTAAACATGATTTGGTGAGCTTTAGTTTCCAAGCGAACAAGAATCTCACCACCATTGAAGGCGGCTGTTTGGTATTTAACGCAGAGCGATTTGGCGCAGACCAAGTTCAGTTAGCAGAAAAATTACGTCTACAAGGTTTGGTACGCAGCGGCCCCGACGGGATGGAAGTAGATGTCTTGGGTGGCAAAGATAATCTAACGGATGTGAATGCCGTGATTGGACTGCATCAACTCAAGCAATTAGATCAATTTCAGCAAAGACGTATTGAACTTGCCAAAGACTATTTTCTAAAAATTGATCAGGCGGGTCTGGTTCATAAAGACTTAGGTTTGCCCGTGGCTGATTTTGAACAGAGTAACTGGCATATGTTTCAAGTGATCTTGCCCTTAGCTCGCTTACAACGATCCCGTGGTGACATCATGTCGGCTCTCAAAGAACATGGTATCGGCACAGGGGCACATTACCCGATCATTACTAATTTTAATCTATATCGCAAATTGGGCTATAGCCCTGAGTCCACCCCCATTGCTGCGGAGATTGGTCGCTCCATCCTAACCCTCCCCTTATTTCCCACTATGAGCTCTCATGATATTGATCGCGTGGTCCAAGCGCTTACCCAAGTCCTGAACTAATACCCCTCGCCTCTGATCAGGCAAAATGGAGTAATGAATAGCTCGCCAATCCCGTTCAATAACAATACCCCTCGCCTGAGCGTGATCATTCCGGTCTATAACGAGGAAGAGGGCTTAAATGCTTTATTTGATCGACTATATCCAGCTCTTGATCAAGCAGCCAGTCAATTTATGCTGTCGTATGAAATCATATTTATAAATGACGGCAGTAAAGATCGATCTGCAGCCATTTTGGCAATGCAATATGAAAAGCGCCCTGATGTAAGTCGCGTGGTTTTATTTGCCAATAATTTTGGTCAGCATATGGCAATCATGGCTGGCTTTGAATACGCCCATGGTGAATACATCATTACTCTTGATGCAGATTTACAAAATCCCCCGGAAGAGATTGGCAAAATAGTGCGTCAACTAGAAGGGGGTCACGATTACGTTGGCACCATTCGTGAGAATCGCCAAGACTCCTGGTTTAGAAAGAATGCCTCACTTGCCATGAATCATCTGCGGGACAAAATGACTCGTATTACGATGACCGATCAGGGTTGTATGATGCGCGGCTACCATCGTCGTATTATTAATTTAGTTTCACAATGCCAGGAAGCAAATACCTTTATTCCTGCGCTTGCCTATACCTTTGCTAATAATCCGATTGAAATCACGGTCAAGCACGAGGAGCGTTTTGCTGGTGAATCCAAATATAGTTTATATCAATTAATCCGCCTTAATTTTGATTTGGTCACGGGCTTTTCAGTCATGCCACTGCAAATATTTTCGATCATGGGCATGCTCCTTGCTGGTGCATCGGGGGCATTGTTCTTGCTCATTTTGGTCCGCCGTTTCGTCTTAGGCGCTGAGGTGGAAGGAGTCTTTACCCTATTTGCGCTCACCTTCTTCCTGATTGGAGTGATGCTCTTTGGTCTTGGACTGCTTGGCGAGTACATTGGTCGCATCTATCAACAGGTTCGACATCGGCCACGATACATGGTCAGCGCCGTGCTCGAACGACCTAAATCCTAGGCTCTTGAATCAAGCCAATAAACATGCGATTGTATTTGCCTACCATGATGTAGGTGTTGATTGTTTGCAAGCCTTGTTGGATGCAGGTATCGCCATTGATTTGGTGATTACCCATGATGATGATCCTAAGGAAACAATTTGGTTCGGAAGTGTTAGGGAATTATGCAAACGCAATCGCCTTCCCTATGAAATTCTGCAGCGCGATCAATTATTACAACTTCTGCCTCGATTTCAACAGCTATCGCCAGACTACATTTTCTCGTTTTATTACCGCTTCATGATTCCGATTGAGTTATTGAAAACTGGGAAGATTGCGGCGCTGAACATGCATGGCTCTTTATTGCCAAAGTATCGTGGGCGCGCCCCAGTCAATTGGGCTGTCTTACATGGGGAAGTAGAAACTGGAGCGACCTTGCACATCATGGAAGCAAAACCAGATGCAGGTGATATTGTTGGGCAAATTGCGGTGCCCATTGAAATCCATGAAACAGCCCATGAGGTGTTCAATAAAGTTAGTTCGGCAGCGCAGAGGGTTATGGAAAGCGTTCTTCCAACACTAATACAAGGTGATGTTCCCAGGCAACTAAATGATCTTCATCAGGGGGCTTATTTTGGTGGCCGTAAGCCTGAAGACGGCCGCGTTGATTGGACTCAATCTGCCATCTCGATTTACAACTTAATTCGGGCGGTTGCACCACCCTATCCCGGAGCATTTACGGAGTTTCAAGGGAAAACATGGCTGCTTGCCAAAAGCTCTTTACCCCTAGATCCCAAGATCGATCTCTCGCCTCAATTAGTGCATTTACTTGAAAAATCGACCCCAGGACTTCATCTGGTCGATAATTGCTACTTTGGCCTTTGTGGAGATGGCAAGGTACTTGAGTTTTTATCCGTTCAAGCACTTTAAATACCGCTTAGCGCTGTTCAATCAGAGGGAATTGGTTTTATGAAGAAAGTCCTAATTTTGGGTGTGAATGGTTTTATTGGCCATCATTTATCCAAGCGTATTTTAGAGACCACCTCATGGGAGGTCTACGGCATGGATATGCAAAATGACCGAATCGGTGATTTGCTCAGCAATCCACGTATGCATTTTTTTGAAGGCGATATCACCATCAATCGCGAGTGGGTTGAATACCATGTTCGTAAGTGCGATATCATTCTGCCCTTGGTTGCAATTGCTACTCCCGCTACCTATGTGCAGGAGCCCTTGCGCGTTTTTGAACTCGACTTTGAAGCCAATCTCCCCATCGTGCGCTCCGCGGTTAAATATGGGAAGCATTTGGTCTTCCCATCGACCTCTGAGGTTTATGGCATGTGCGAGGACGCCGAGTTTGATCCAGCCCAATCACATTTGGTCTATGGCCCCATCAATAAACCACGCTGGATCTATGCCTGTGCCAAACAATTGATGGATCGCGTGATTTGGGGCTACGGTATGGAAGGCTTACGCTTCACTTTATTTAGACCCTTTAATTGGATTGGGCCAGGCCTCGATAGCATTTACACACCCAAAGAAGGTTCCTCTCGGGTAGTGACTCAATTCTTGGGGCATATTGTGCGTGGTGAACCGATCAATCTCGTCGATGGTGGCTCACAAAAGCGTGCCTTTACCTATATTGATGATGGGATTGATGCCTTAATGCGCATTATCGCCAACGAGGGCGATATTGCGAATGGAAAAATCTATAACATCGGCAATCCTAAAAATAATCACTCGGTCAAAGAATTGGCCAATATGATGTTGGCGCTTGCGAAGAAAATTCCGGAGTACGCAGTAACCGCCAATAAGGTAAAGCTGATTGAGACAACCTCGAAAGCATATTACGGTGTTGGTTACCAGGATGTTCAAAATCGAGTTCCCGCTATTGCTAACACGATCCAAGAGCTTAGCTGGAAACCAAGCACCTCAATGGAAGACGCTCTTGCCAAAATATTTGAGGCCTATCGTAATGATGTCGATAAAGCCCGTCGTCTCGTTGACTAGATCGCATTTCTGATGGCTAAGATTGCCCTAAAAGTTGATGTGGATACCCTGTTGGGCACTCAAGTTGGCACCCCTAATCTTGCCAAACTCTTTGCCGAACTCGGTGTCCATGCAAGCTTTTTATTTAGTTTAGGTCCAGACCATACGGGTTGGGCCTTAAAACGTATCTTTAGGCCTGGGTTCTTAAAAAAGGTATCGCGCACCTCCGTAGTTGAGCACTACGGAATCAAGACACTCTTATATGGTGTTCTATTACCCGCCCCGGATATTGGCAAACGAGCTGCCAATGAAATGCGTGCGGTGGATCATGCAGGCCATGAAACTGGAATCCATACGTGGGACCATGTATATTGGCAGGATCATGTTTATCAGCGCGATGCTACATGGACTCATTTACAGATGCAAAAGGCCTACGATCGTTTTGTGGAGATTATGGGTCGCCCCCCGGTCACTCATGGTGCCGCGGGATGGCAAATGAATCTCTCTGCTTTAGAGCAAATCGATGCCTGGGGTATGCAATACGCTTCTGATGGCCGCTCTACTCCAAATTTAGTCCCCTATCGAATTACTTTTGGTAATACGAAAAGTAAGCATGTGCAATACCCCACCACACTACCCACCTTTGATGAGCTAATTGGCATTGATGGTGCTGATGCATTTAGAGCTGCACAGCATATTCTGGCAATCACGCAGAGCAATCCCAACGATCAAGTATTTACTCTACACGCAGAACTCGAAGGTCAAAAACTATTACCTGCATTTCAGAAGTTGATGGTGGGATGGCTTCAGCAAGGGCATGATTTGGTCACCATGGGAGAATTACACCGTTCTTGGGCTGCTACAGGGCAACTCGATAAAATAGCGACTGAGCAGTTCAAGTACGGCACAATTGCCAATAGAAGTGGCGAATTGATGATACAGGCCAGCACAGCGACAAATTTTTAATACTTATTAATGAGAGAATTTACTATGACTATTAAAATTGGGGAATCCATACCCTATTGTGAGATCCCAGCAACGTCGCAGCTCACCTTCTCGCCGAAGGCTTATCAAGGTAAGAAATTAGTCTTGTACTTTTATCCCAAAGACTCCACTCCTGGATGTACTGTCGAGGCTGGCGAATTTAGAGATCACATTGATTCTTTCAATCAAGCCAATGCATTAGTTGTTGGGGTGTCCCGCGATAATCTTCGTTCACATGAGAACTTTCGTCAGAAACTTGATCTACCCTTTGAGTTAGTTGCCGATACTGAAGAAAAACTGTGCACTATCTTTGGGGTCATGAAAATGAAAAATATGTATGGCAAACAGGTTCGAGGGCTTGACCGAAGCACCTTCTTATTTGATAGCAAAGGGGTTTTACAAGAAGAGTGGCGAGGTATCAAAGTAACCGGCCATGTCGCTGAGGTTTTGGCTGCCGCCAAGAGGTTGAACTAGGTATTTTTACTGTACTTGCAAAGACACAAAATTGGGGTACAGTATGTCTATATGCACGGTAAGAGATTGGATTGGATGAATCAGCTGATAGGTCTCCATAGACGGGGCCTAAGTCCCAGCCCCCTCAAAATCTGTGCATACCACCGAAGTCCTCGCACCCCTCTAAACCGCCCACAGCATCAGCTAGGCGGTTTTTTCATTTAGGAGAAGCTGCATGCCATTACCCCCCCTTCCTAGTCAAATCGCCGACCACGTGAATGTGAGTCGCGAGAAGCAACCTGACCTCAAAAACCCTCCTAAGAAGGTCAAGAAGATAGTTACCAGCTCTGTCTGGGTAGAAAATGAAGATGGTGTAGAGGAATTAGACCACGATTTATCCGCTGCTGAAAAGGCACTAGAGCGAATCAAAACCGATGCGCCAGCACAATACTTGGAAAAGAAATTAGAGGCGAAGAATGAACGGTCTAAGCGCACCATTCGTACTGGCCCTCCCAGCCTTTTCGTACTAGATACCAACGTCTTAATGCATGATCCCTCCTCGCTGTTCCGTTTTGAGGAGCATGATTTATATTTACCAATGACCACTCTTGAGGAATTAGATAATCATAAAAAGGGGATGAGTGAGGTTGCGCGGAACGCGCGTATGGTCAGCCGCTCCTTAGATCAGCTGATTGCTGGCACTAGTGGTCAACTGGATGAAGGAATACCACTCAGTAAATTAGGCAATCAAGATGCTACGGGGCGTTTATTTTTCCAAACACATTTCTCAAGCTCGCCTCTTCCTGAAGGTCTTCCAGAAGGTAAGGGTGACAACCTCATTCTAGGTGTAGTGAGTGACCTACAAAAGGCAAAACCCAATCAAGAGGTTGTGCTGGTATCTAAAGACATCAATATGCGCATCAAGGCACGCGCCCTTGGATTACCTGCGGAAGATTATTTTAATGATCAGGTCTTAGAAGATCGCGATCTGATGTACTCCGGGGTGATGACCTTGCCTACTGATTTTTGGCCAAAACATGGCAAGGCGATGGAAAGCTGGGCAGATGGCAAAAGTGGCACCATGTTTTATCGTGTTACTGGCCCATTGGTACCCAGCATGTTGGTTAATCAATTTGTGTATCAAGAGAATCCAGATGGCTCCACACCCTTTTATGCCTTGGTTCGCGAGATTAATGGTAAAACGGCCTTGTTACAGACTCTAAAGGATTTCTCGCACCAGAAAAATAATGTGTGGAGCATTACTGCGCGCAATCGTGAACAAAACTTTGCGATGAACTTACTCATGAACCCTGATATTGATTTTGTGACCCTTCTTGGCCAAGCGGGTACTGGAAAAACCCTATTAGCCCTTGCCGCTGGCTTAGAGCAGGTTCTTGATAGTAAACGCTATAACGAAATTATTATTACCCGAGCGACCGTTCCAGTAGGTGAAGACATTGGATTTTTACCTGGTACAGAAGAGGAGAAAATGCAGCCATGGATGGGAGCATTTGATGATAATCTTGAAGTGTTACATCGCAACGATGACAGCGCAGGAGAATGGGGTCGCGCTGCCACTCAGGAATTAATCCGTTCACGCATCAAAGTGAAGAGCATGAACTTTATGCGCGGTCGTACATTTGTCAGTAAGTTCCTTATTATTGATGAAGCACAAAATCTAACTCCTAAACAAATGAAGACCTTAGTCACGCGAGCCGGCCCTGGAACTAAGATTATTTGTCTGGGTAATATTGCGCAAATCGATACCCCCTATCTCACAGAGGGTTCATCAGGCCTGACCTATGTGGTTGATCGTTTCAAGGGATGGCGTCATGGCGGTCATATCACATTGGCTCGTGGCGAACGTTCGCGACTTGCCGACCATGCTGCTGAAGCTTTATAAGAGTTCTTTACGACTCCTTGCGCTCCTGACGCTAAGTACGTTAACACTTAGCGCCTGCAGTACCTTTAGCCCGCGCACGACCAGTGGAGCTTCATCAATCCCAAAGATAGCGCACTTCAAAAATGATACAAGTGTAGGTAGCGAAGATATCTCTATTGCAGCCATTGGGCTTGTAGGTGTGCCCTATCGCTATGGTGGCAATACCCCCGCTGGTGGCTTTGATTGCAGCGGTTTAATTGTGTATGTCTTTAATAAAAGTTCTGGTATTAAGTTACCGCGCACAATTCAGCAAATGAGCAATGTGGGCAAAGGGATTGGTCAGCAAGCTCCAGCTCCAGGTGATTTAGTCTTCTTTAATACAACGGGTGAGCGCTACTCCCATGCAGGTATCTACGTGGGCAAGGGACGCTTTGTTCATGCGCCTAGCGCAGGAGGGACAGTGCGCTTAGACCGAATTGATACTCCATATTGGGCATCACGGTATACCGAAGCGAGACGTGTGGCTAGCGCTGCTACTAGTAACTAAGAAATAACTGAGCCAATTAAAAGGGTGTAAAGCCACCGCCATAGGAGGTGCCAGTATTGGCAGCAAGATTATCAAACTTCGTAAATTGACCTTGCCAACTTAGGCGAACGGTTCCAATCGGACCATTACGTTGCTTACCAATAATAACTTCAGCGACACCTTTATCAGTCGTGGTGTCGGGATGGTAGACCTCATCACGATAGATAAACAGAATTAAATCGGCATCTTGCTCAATCGCGCCCGACTCACGCAAATCTGACATCACAGGACGTTTATTTGGTCTTTGCTCTAGGCCACGATTTAGCTGAGAAAGCGCCACAACGGGACATTGCAATTCTTTAGCAAGAGACTTTAAAGAGCGGGAGATCTCGGAGATCTCGGTGGCTCTATTTTCGCTACTACCGCCCGTGCTACCGCTCATTAATTGCAGATAATCCACTACGACCATACCCAAAGTACCACCGTAGTTACGAGCAATCCGGCGTGCCCGTGCCCGCAGTTCTAAGCAGGTGAGTGAGCCGGTTTCATCAATCAGAATTTGGGTATTACTCAAACGGGCAATCGCATCAGTAACCCTTGGCCACTCATCGTCACTTAATTTACCAGTCCGCATCCGGCTTTGGTCAACACGGCCAACGGAACCAAGAAGGCGCGTAGCCAACTGAGCCCCAGACATCTCCATGGAGAAAACCACTACCGGTAGACCCTCGTTGAGGGCAACATTCTCTGCAATATTGAGTGCCATGGCGGTCTTTCCCATCGAAGGTCTTCCTGCCACGATCACCAAGTCCCCTTTTTGTAAGCCACTGGTTTGCTTATCGAGATCAATAAATCCAGTTGCAATACCGGTGATATCGCTACCGCCATCGCGGTTATAGAGTTCATCGATTCTGGCAACTACTTGTTTGAGGAGAGGTTCAATCTCTAAGTAATCTGCCTTACGATTACCCTCTTCACCAATTTGTAGAATGCGCGACTCAGCTTCATCCAATAAGGTTTGAACCGAACGACCCTCTGTCATAAATGCAGAGTTCACAATCCCATCCGATACCTGAATTAAGCGTCGCAAAATACTACGATCTCGGATGATCTCTGCATAGCCTTTAATATTGGCTGCGCTAGGCGTGTTCTGAGCTAATGAATTGAGGTAATCGATACCGATTAGATCAGCCTCAGGCTCCGTTTTAATGGACTCGTAAACGGTAATGACATCGGCTGGCCGATTATCGCTAATCAGGCGTTGAACTACGCGATAGATCAGAGCATGCTCTGCTCGATAGAAATCATTCTCCGAGAGAATGCCCCCCAATCGATCCCAAGCGGTGTTATCCAAAAGCAAACCGCCGAGAACTGATTGCTCAGCCTCGACGGAATGAGGTGGCACCTTCAGTGCCTGTACAACCGCGTCCCCTGCCCCAGACATTCCTGGGGTCATTGAAACAGTACGGTTGCGGGATTCGGCCATGCGACTAGTTTACCGAAGTCAACTAGGCCTGCTCACCAATCACACGAATATTAATATCGACAACTACATCAGTATGCACAGCAATCGCAACAGGATGATCACCCACTAACTTCAGAGGGCCCGTTGGCATCCGTACAGATGCTTTCTCAATTTGGAAACCTTTAGCCGCCAAACTTTCAGCAATATCATGGTTGGTGACAGAACCAAACAAGCGGCCATCAACCCCAGCCTTTTGGTTGATCTCAAGAACAAGACCTTTTAACTTATCACCAACTGCTTGAGCGGCTGCTAACTTCTCTGCAGCCAATTTCTCAAGCTCAGCACGACGAGCAGCAAAATCAGCAATCGCAGCTTCTGTTGCACGACGAGCCTTACGCTGAGGGATCAAAAAGTTACGAGCAAAACCATCCTTGACGCGTACAACATCGCCTAGATTGCCCAAATTGGTTAATTTTTCAAGCAGAATAACTTGCATAGTGGGCTCCTAATTACTTCTTATGTTGATCAGAGAACGGCAGCAGCGCTAAATAGCGAGCGCGCTTAATCGCTGTATCGAGCTGGCGCTGATACAAGGCCTTAGTGCCAGTTAAACGGGCTGGGGTAATCTTGGCGTTTTCACCAACAAAATCCTTTAAGGTCTCGACATCTTTGTAATCAATTTGTTCTACACCACCAACCGTAAAGCGGCAATAACGCTTACGTTTAAATAGCGGGTTTTGTGCAGGCTTCTTTTTGAAGTCTGTCTTTTTATTTGGTTTTCCAAAAGCCATAATATTTCCTATTTAGCAATTAATTCAATCTTTGTTATATGAAAGATAAGGCGCTCATTTCGTAAGGTCTTCTGAGTCAAGAACCCTTCAAACACTGCACTTGTTCCTAATTCCATTTGCTCTAGGTCTTTGGTGATCTCACCTATTGCAATTGCTTCGACACTCATCTGAATTTGGCGCATTTGATTTGCTTCGTATGCTTCACCGTCATGATTTAACTGACAATGAATCACTGGCAAACCAGCTGGTGTATATCGGATGGTATCTTTGGTAATTAAGGAAGCCGTCAGGATGAGAAGGTTTGAACTACGCTTCACAATCAGACCACTGCTTACCGATTTAAGCCCCTATCTCCGTTAGTATGCAGCTGCAGGCGCATCTGCCTGAGCAACCTTACGAGCCTCTTCGCGCTGAACTTCCTTCATCATGATGGAAGGCTCAACTTCAGCTTTCTTCACTTTCACAATTAAGTGGCGCAAAACGGCATCATTAAACTTAAATGCATGCTCAAGCTCTTCCAGAGTTTTCTGGTCGCACTCAATGTTCATGCAAACATAATGGGCTTTAGCAAGTTTATCGATCATGTAAGCCATTTGACGACGGCCCCAATCTTCGATGCGATGTGCCTTACCACCATGAGTAGTAAGAATCGATTTATAGCGATCGATCATCGCAGGTACTTGCTCGCTTTGGTCCGGATGGACAATAAAAACGATTTCATAATGACGCATTAATCACTCCTTATGGATAAAACTGCCTAGGCGTCTTGCTAATTTCCGCTGTCAAGAAACTAGCACCAGTGCAGCAAGGGTGGAACAAGTTGTAAAAAACCTTACCTAAAACTAGGTAAGCCCACTATTCTAGCAAAAATCTCCTGCCAACTCAATGCATTAGCTTTTGCGTCCAGACTGGCAAATAGGGCCAACTGCAGGGCAATACGTGCCTTCGGCGGGTTTAAATCACCCGCCCCCATTGATGCGCTAAGACGCCCATTGCTGAGTTGACTCGGAATTCTTCCCAAACCGACTCGGGAAGAACGGACCAGCGCACCCCCATCCTTCATGAAAGCTTCCAGTCCAGCATTGAGGTCATGGTGCACCGTTCCCCCGCCTGTTCCTGCAAGAACGATGCCCTGCACACCCAATGTTTGATACCTTGCAATCAGGTCTGACTTAGCGCCAATATGATTAGTGATAATTTCAACTCTTTGCCATTTATCTATTGGCGGAATGGGTAAGTCTTCGCTAACTTGACTGCCATCTTTAGCTTGTCCACCAAGATCTAAATTAACCGCGTCGCCACTAATAAAGGCTTCTAAGCTTGAGGTATGGCGCTTTGCCATACTCCTCGCCTGAAAGACCTCGCCACCCATCACCCCAAAGATCCCGCTTGGGGCCCCTTTATCCTCGACTAAAGCAACTGCCTTATTCAGATTGTCAGGGCCATCTGCTTCGGGGTGGTCAGCCGGCAACATAGCGCCCGTAATAATCACCTTTTTACCCACTGTCTTGGCTAAATAACCACAAACAAGCTCGAGGAATAAGGCTGTTTCTTCCATGGTGTCCGTGCCGTGAGTAATCACTATCCCAACAATATGAGGATCATGGAGTGCCTCAACCATTTTCTGACCCAATTGACTTAACAAAGCCTCAGTCATATCACAGCTATCAATATTTGATAACTGTATGTTTTTTATAGGTAATTTACATTTAATTTGCTTAGAAAGGGTCTCGATCGGCACTAGGCCGGCTAGATAGCTTTGCCCACCCCCATTCACCTGGAGGCCCGCGATTGTGCCACCCATGCCAATGAGCAAAATCATGGGTTTATTTGATAAATCAGTCATATCAACATTATCAAGCCTGACAAAAGTTCTTGAAATGCTAATTTTTACTGTATACAATCCCAGTATGAATATAAACACAGTTACTGATCTTCTGGACACTTCCTTACCCAAGCTAACTGCTCGGCAAGAGGAAATTTTGGGTCTTATTACGGTGGCAATCGAGGAGAGTGGCCTACCCCCTACTCGAGCTGAGATTGCAAACCGCTTAGGTTTTGCCTCTGCCAATGCAGCCGAGGAGCATCTCCGCGCCCTTGCTAAAAAGGGTTATATCGAATTAAGTCCGGGCACATCGCGCGGCATTCGTCTCACACGCTCAAATAATCATTCGCACTTAGGGAACTTTAGACAGCTCAATTTGCCCTCTGGTGGTTTGCAACAATTAACCCTTCCTTTAATCGGTCGCGTGGCCGCAGGCTCACCTATTACTGCTATTGAACATATTGAAAGACAAGTACCGGTTGATCCTAGCCTCTTTAGTAAAGGTGCGGACTACTTATTACGCGTCAAGGGAATGAGTATGCGTGATGCCGGTATTCTAGATGGTGACTATCTTGCCGTAAAGAAAACATCTGAAGCGCGTAACGGCGATATCGTCGTTGCCCGTATTGATGATGAAGTAACTGTTAAACGGCTACAACGCAAGAAAGATTCCAGCGGAAGTTACATTGAACTACAAGCAGAAAACCCTGAGTTCAAAAACATTATTGTTACGGCTGAGGCTGACTTTACCCTTGAGGGACAAGCCGTTGGCTTGATCCGTGCCAACGGCATCTAAATCCTTTTTTTAACTAGGGCTTACGCGTCGGTGCAATCACGTTAGCGTTCTTCGGTGAGGATGTGATCGTAATGATCGATTTCGGACCGGTTAATGAACCCTCGTTAATTTCAACAGCGCAGGTACGATCACCCTTTGTAAATACCAAAAAACTTGTTTTTGCTTTAGTTGCAGTCACCGTTGTCCAGCCTGCTTTGGGATACTCCGACTGAAAGAATGCATAAACATCGGTGGCGCCCTGTAATGCACTGATATTGACACGACCAACCCAGCCATCGCCCCGACCAATAATTAAAGAATCAGAGCCCATGATTTTGGCACCCGTTGGCAAAGGCATATCACCAAGCAGTTGCGATTGAATCTGATTGACCTCGTCTTGCGAACCAGTGGGGCTATCACTCGTCGCGCAAGCCCCTAAGAGCAAAGCAGCTAGTAATGCTACGCATTTGGTTTTGTCAAAATATGAGTGGTTCATGTTTAGGCTCCAGAGCTCTATTGTACTAAATCCCAATGGGACTGATTTTAGGGAAGTAAACTAATTCGTCAAGGGTGATTTTGGAGGCGCGTGAGGGAATCGAACCCCCGTACGAAGCTTTGCAGGCTCCTGCCTAACCACTCGGCCAACGCGCCCTAGCTGGTTTTATGCAAACCAAACTTCATCCGAAACAAAATGGGAAGCTTTTGGGGCTTCCCATTCATTAATGGAGCGGGAAACGAGGCTCGAACTCGCGACCTCAACCTTGGCAAGGTTGCGCTCTACCAACTGAGCTATTCCCGCATTACAGGATTGCTAGTTTAGCAAAGATTCGGCTTTGGGACTTTAATGGCCGAAATATGGGCTGGCTAAAGTCTATTTGTGAGCTGAGGAAAGGCCTTTTGGAGGTAGTAAAACATGGACCAGAGGGTTAAGAAGGCGGCAACCCAAATAAGCCAAGTGCCAAGTTGGGTACTATGAATCCCCAAGAGCTGTCCATTAAATAGTAGGAATGGGATCGCAATTAATTGCGCGGTAGTCTTCAACTTCCCCACCATATGAACTGCCACACTTCGTGAAGCACCAACTTGGGCCATCCACTCCCTTAAAGCAGAAATGGTGATCTCTCGTCCAATAATTACCAAAGCAACCCAAACTTGAACACGATCCATATTAAGAAGCACCAATAAAGCAGCCGCCACAATTAGTTTATCAGCAACTGGATCTAGGAACTCTCCAAAAGCAGACTCTTGTTTCATTCGCCTTGCTAAAAATCCATCCAGCCAATCAGTAATCGCAGCAAAGATAAATAAAGCAGTTGCAAATATATTTTTTTCTTCAATACTCAGCCAATTACTGGGCAAGTAAAAAATACCTACCAATAATGGAATGGCGGCAACGCGCAGCCAGGTTAATGCGATTGGTAAATTAAATGGCATATTTGGAGAATAAACGATTCATAATGCTTTTTAATGAAGTTGGCGATAGATTTGTTCGGCCAAGGTGCTTGAGATGCCCTCAACGCTTAATAACTCTTCTATGCTGGCATTTGCCACTCCTTTAATCCCTCCAAAGCGAGCCAGTAACTTTTGCCTTCGCTTGGCACCAATTCCTTCAATTTCCTCCAGGCGTGAAACTGTTCGGGTTTTCGCTCTCTTGGCGCGCATTCCGGTAATTGCAAAACGGTGGGCCTCATCCCGAATATGTGCAATGAGCATTAATGCCTGACTATCCTGGCCCAAGATCAAGGACTCTCTGCCATCCACAAAAATAAGGGTTTCTAAACCGACCTTTCGATCTTCCCCCTTAGCAACCCCCACAATTAATCCAATATCGATGCCAAGCTCACTAAAGACTTGTCTGGCTATCTCAACCTGACCCTTACCACCATCAATTAAGACGAGATGGGGCAGCTTTTCTGGAGGGATTTCTTGGTAATTCGAATAGCGTCTTGTTAATACTTGTCGCATAGCGGCATAGTCATCTCCACCAGTAATTCCGGTGATGTTAAAGCGTCGATATTCGCTTGATTGCATCTCATTTTTTGCAAAGACCACGCATGATGCTTGAGTTGCCTCACCGGAGGTATGGCTGATATCAAAACATTCAATACGAAGTTGATCTAAATGCTCAAGATCGAGATTTAACACATCAGCAAGAGCTCTTACCCTAGCTAATTGACCACCGGTTTCTGAGATGCGCCTTAATAAAGCAATCTTGGCATTTCCTTCAGCCATTGAAAGCCAGTATTTGCCTTGTCCCTGGGGTTGATGTAATAACTGCACCTTTCGCGTTGAGTGCTCGGTCAAGCTTTGCAATAAAACATCGATTGAGTCACCCTTTAAGGCTACATTTGTAATGAGCACAGAGGGAAGCAATGTGCTTGGTTCTGCATTGGTATCTATATCGAGATAATGCTGTTGAATAAAGGTCTCCAGAATTTCACTGGGATGATAGGTAGCGTCTGGGCTAGCCTTGATCCCTCTTGGAAAATAAGCGCGATCTCCTAAATGTCGCCCGCCCCGAACCATGGCTAGATTTACACAAATATTCCCGTCCATGATCTCGGCAGCCAAAATATCCACATCACCCTCACCATCGGCAACAACATCCATTGCTTGCTGTTGCAATACACTGGATAGATCGGCAATCCGGTCCCGAATAATGGCTGCCATCTCAAACTCCATGGCAACACTATGCTCTTCCATTTCCACTTCAAGATCAGCCAACACGGCTTGATGATCGCCTTCCAGAAACCGCAATGCCTGTTGCACATCTTGCGAATACTGGTCTTTGCTCAACATACCGACACATGGTGCACTACAGCGATGTATTTGATGTAACAAACATGGTCGACTACGATTCTTAAAAACAGAGTCCTCACAGGTGCGCAAACGAAATACTTTTTGCAAGATTTGTACACTATTGCGCACCGCCCACGAGTTAGGAAATGGTCCAAAATACCGATTGCGCCGGTCAACCTTGCCGCGATAGGAAGCGAGGCGAGGATAATCATGGCCACTTACCATTAGATAGGGATAGGACTTATCGTCCCGAAACAAAATATTGAATGGTGGGCTATGTTCTTTAATTAAGTTATTCTCCAGAATCAAAGCCTCTGTTTCTGTGCGCGTCACCGTGATTTCAAAACGGATAATCCGTTTAACCATCCGCTCAATTCGGGGTGATAGCTGGGTGCGCTGAAAATAGCTTGATACGCGTTTCTTAAGATCTTTGGCCTTGCCGACATACAAGATGTGTTCAGCCTCATCAAAGAAACGATAAACACCTGGGAGGCCAGGAATGCGTTTTAGATCTTTTTGAAGGGTTTCAGGGGACAAATTTGTCATGCGTTGGGATATTTTCTGCCAAATCGTTGATAACTATGGGGATGCCGGTATTTGCTGGCGTCTAGCCCGGTCTTTGGCTGTTCAACACCATCAAAATATACGCCTTTTTTGCGATGATCTTCATACCCTCAAACTATTCATGATGGGTAGTGGTGATATCCAAGACATTGAGGTTTTGCCCTGGGAAGCTAGTTATACAAATGCAAGGCATGGGCCAAATACTCCTGATGTTGTGATTCAGGCATTTTCCTGCGACTTGCCAGAGCGCTACCTCAATCATTTAATCCTTGCTCCACGCAATCCCATCCTAATTCATTTAGAGTACTTAAGTGCTGAACCCTGGGTTGTCGATTTTCATGGGAGACCATCTCCTCAAAACAATGGGCTCCAAAAATACTTCTTCTTCCCTGGGTTTCAACAGAATACGGGTGGGCTGTTATTGGATCCCATCCCCCCAATCAGACAAGATATATGTCCAAAAAGTCTTTCATCGATTTGGGACCAATCTCGCGAAGGAGCTAAGAAGATCAGTATCTTTTCTTATCCAGGGGCACCCATCAAGCAATGGCTCACACAGCTTAATCAATTGGATATCCCCGTTGATGTATTCATGGCTTTTGGTAACGCTGAACTACTAAACCTGCAAAAGCAAGCATGGTCGAACTTAAAACTAATCTCACTACCTTTCATCCCACAAGATGATTTTGACTATCTCCTAGTCGAATGTGACTTTAATGTTGTCCGCGGGGAAGACTCTTTTGTACGAGCCCAACTAGCGGGCAGGCCTTTTATTTGGAACATCTATCCTCAGGACGATGGGGCTCATTTGATTAAATTGCAGGCATTTTTAGATCTTTATTTAAAAGAAGTAACCCCTGAATTACAAACTGCTGTTACTAAAGCGATGGCATGGGATGGTATCAATCAATGGTGGATGGCCCTCCCGCACTGGAATCAGCTTGCCAGGGCATGGCGCGCACAGCTACTTGAAAGCCAGACTGACGGCGGTCTGGCGGCCCGCCTCCTCCGGTTTGTCAGCTAAAGCCACAAAAGGTTAAAATCATAGGTTTGATTAATTTGGCTTCATGAGCCAAGCCAATATAGAAGATATTAGGAACTGTTATGAAAATCGCTCAAGAAATTCGCGTCGGCAACGTTGTCATGATCAACGGTGAACCCATGGTCGTC
>Ga0214921_10001391_pt1 | contig 41573 bp, 19 predicted proteins | sample LL1505_MetaG_FD_177992 | JGI IMG/M metagenome (GOLD analysis project Ga0214921, IMG submission 177992) | Freshwater microbial communities from Lake Lanier, Atlanta, Georgia, United States - LL-1505 | ecosystem: Environmental > Aquatic > Freshwater > Lake | place: USA: Georgia | collected...
CAACGCCAACGCCAACGCCAGCAATTACTAGTGCGGTAACAGCGAATGGAAAAGTTGGCATAGCATTTAGTGACTACCAGATTACAGCTTCCAACAATCCGACAAGTTTCGGTGCAACGGGACTACCAGAAGGACTCACAGTTAATGCAGCGAGTGGACTAATTAGTGGGATTCCGACAACCTCTGGAAACTCATTGGTAACGATTTATGCAGCAAATGCCGGAGGAAATGGAACGGCTGTGCTGAACCTGACAATTCTGCCGCAAGCGCCAGCAATTACTAGTGCGGTAACAGCGAATGGAAAAGTTGGCATAGCATTTAGTGACTACCAGATTACAGCTTCCAACAATCCGACAAGTTTCGGTGCAACGGGACTACCAGAAGGACTCACCGTTAATGCAACGAGTGGACTAATCAGTGGGGAGCCGACAACCGCTGGAAATTCATCGGTAACGATTTTTGCAGCAAACGCCGGAGGAAATGGAACGGCTGTGCTGAATCTGACAATTCTGCCGCAAGCCCCAGCAATTACTAGTCCGGTAACAGCGAACGGAAAAGTTGGCATAGCATTTAGTGGCTACCAGATTACAGCTACCAACAATCCGACAAGTTTTGCTGCAGCAGGACTTGCCGAAGGACTCACGGTTAATAAAACGACAGGAGTGATCAGTGGGACGCCGACTACGTCTGGAAACTCATCGGTAACAATTTTTGCAACAAACGCTGGAGGTAACGGAACGGCTTTGCTAACCTTGACAATTCTGCCTGCAGCGCCAGTAATAGAAAATATACCTGATTTAAGTTTAACGCGTGACATTTTCTTCGAGTATACCATCACATTCAGCAACTCACCGGACTCCTTCAGCGCAGACAAGATGCCTTCTGGTCTTGTCCTTAACTCATCGACTGGAGTCATTAGCGGCACGCCACTTGCGCTTGGCAACACCACTATAACAGTAACCGCAACAAACGCAGGAGGCACAGCAAACGAAACTTTCACAATAACGGTTTCAGATCAGCTGTTTCCTCCAACAATTTCTAGCAGCCTCATAGAACGGGCTCGAATCGGGGTTTCATATGATTACCAAATTAAGGCTACCAACAATCCGACAAGTTTCGGAGCAACGGGACTACCAGAAGGACTCACTGTTAATGCAACGAGTGGACGAATCAGTGGGACGCCTACCACTGTTGGAAATTCATCGGTAACGATTTTTGCAACAAACGCTGGAGGTAATGGAACGGCTGTGCTTAACCTTTCGATTCTGCCGCAAGCCCCAGCGATTACTAGTGGAGTAACAGCGAATGGAGCAGTTGGCATCGCATTTAACTACCAGATTGCAGCTACCAACGATCCCACAAGTTTTGGGGCCACGGGTCTACCCGATGGACTCGCAGTTGATGCAACGACGGGACTGATCACAGGAACGCCAACGGCTTCTGGAAATTCAGTAGTAACGATTGTTTCAAGGAATGCCGGAGGAAATGGAACCGCGCAGCTAAACCTCTCGATTCTACCGCAAGCCCCAGGGATTACCAGTGCGTTAACAGCGAATGGAACGGTTGGCATTGCGTTTAACTACCAGATTGCAGCCACCAACAATCCCATAAATTTTGGTGCAGCGGGTCTGCCCGAAGGACTCACGGTTAATTCAACGACAGGAGTAATCAGTGGGACGCCGACCACGTCTGGAAACTCATCGGTAACGATTATTGCAAATAACGCCGGAGGAAATGGAACCGCACAGTTGAAATTCTCAATTTTGCCGAAAGCCCCAGCGATTACTAGCGCAGTAACAGCGAATGGAACAGTTGGCATGGTATTCAACTACCAGATTACAGCCAACAACAGTCCCACAAGCTTCGGTAACGCTTCTGCTCTACCTGCGGGCCTCACAATCAATGCCACGACAGGACTGGTCAGCGGTATACCAACGGCTTCTGGAAATTTAGTGGTAACGATTTTTGCAAGGAACGCCGGAGGAAATGGAACCGCACAGCTGAACTTCTCGATTCTGCCGCAAGCCCCAGCGATTACCAGTGCGGTATCAGCGAATGGAACGGTTGGCATCGCAATTAGTGATTACCAGATTGTCGCCACCAACAATCCGACAAGTTTCGGTGCAATGGGTCTGCCCGAAGGACTCACAGTTAATGCAACGAGTGGATTAATCACTGGGACGCCCACGACTGCTGGAAACTCATCGGTAACGATTTTTGCAACGAACGCTGGAGGTAATGGAAGTGCTGTGCTAAACTTGACAATGCTGCCGCAAGCGCCGGCGATTACTAGTGAGCTAACAGCGAATGCAACAGTTGGCATGGCATTTAACTACCAGATTACAGCCACAAACAATCCCACAAGCTTCGGTAACGCTACTGCTTTGCCTGCGGGACTCACAATCAATGCTACGACAGGACTGATCAGCGGTATACCAACGGCTTCTGGAAATTTAGTGGTAACGATTTTTGCAAGGAACGCTGGAGGAAATAGAACCGCGCTGCTGAACTTCTCAATTCTGCCGCAAGCCCCAGCGATTACCAGCGCGGTATCAGCGAATGGAACAGTTGGCATCGCAGTGAACTATCAAATTGCTGCCACCAACAATCCGACAAGTTTCGGCGCAACGGGTCTGCCCGAAGGACTCACGGTTAATGCAACGACTGGAGTGATTAGTGGGACCCCAATAACTTTCGGAAATTCGACTCTGACAATCACCGCCACCAATGCTGGAGGTACTGGAAACGCTACGCTTGGGCTCTTTATTTATCCTCAGGCTCCTGTAATTAATAGTGTTACAAAAATATCTGGAAAAGTTGGCGCGCCGCTTCGTTACCAGATTATTGCTAGCAATATACCAACCTCTTTCACCGCGAATCCGCTTCCCCCAGGTCTTACCCTCGACTCAACAACAGGAGTAATTAGTGGCACACCAACAGCCTCTGGTAATACGACTACAAATTTAGAGGCCCTAAATGCGACTGGCAGCGATACCGAGACCCTGAAAATTACCATTTTTGAAGATGTCCTCGCACCTGTCATCACAAGCTCGGCGACAAAAAATGGCACGGTTGGAGAGCTATTCAGCTATCGTATCACAGCAGATTACGGTGCCACTTCTTTTTTCACAAGTAATCTTCCCGCTTGGTTAACCCTTAATTCCACGACTGGAATATTAACAGGGACTCCTTCAGCATCTGAGGTTTTTGAAGTAACTCTTACAGCCTCAAATAGCGGGGGTACCGATTCGAAGACGCTGAGTATTAAGGTAGGCGCTCAAAAAAGTGTTTTTGAAACGATCAGTTTCATTAATGGAGCAAAGTTAGCATATGGTGGCGGAATTGTCTCATACGCGAATGGCAAAGTCCTCACGACAAATTCTGGGAATGGAAACCACACGGTTGCAGTTTATACGATTTCCTCAAACGGTGGTTTTATTACATCCGAGTCTGATGAATTTAGCGCCCCAACATCGATTTCAGTGAATTTGTCGAGTGTCTTTAGTGGGGCTCAAAATATCAGTTCTGTTTCCAGTGTCCTCGCGGACGAGCGTGGATTTGGTGTTGCAACAGTTATTCCAACCAGCACAACTCAGGCTGATAAAGGCAAAATTGCCATTTTCAGCATAAGTAATGGTACGATTCTGAATACCTTGGAGGTTGGCTACCATCCTGACTCGATTACGATGACCCCAGATGGTCAAAAGTTGTTGGTGGCGAACGAAGGTGCGTTTGTCAGTTTAGAAGCTGATTCCAACTTCGCCCGACCTGGTTCTATAAGCATATTGGATCTTTCAGGTGTGAGCACGATCGCTGAGATTCCAAATTTGAAGCAAGATAAAGTTAAAACCTACGATTTTACAAATGCAAACCTTGCAGCTGGCGTCAGCATTACTGGGTTGCGTAACCCAAGGTTAGATTCAGCAACACTCAAAACTGTAAATGCAGCGGATATTGAGCCGGAGGCTATAACAGCTACTAACTCGAGAGCTTTTATCGCGCTTCAGGAGAACAATGCGATTGCGATATTTGACTTTACGACAAAAAAATTCGAGGCGATCCAAGAACTTGGTACAATTGAGGAATTGATTGACGCATCCGATATGGATCAGGGGGATCTTTCCAAGAAAATATCTATTAATGATTCGGTGCACGGGCTTCCTCAACCGGGCGGTATTGTTCGATTCACTCGAGGCGGAGTGGTTAATCTTGTAACGTCCAATCAAGGGGCTTCTCGTCCTGATGAGGGCGACATTGCAAGAGGTGCCGTGCTTATCGGGAATATGACTACCGAAGTTGCTGCTCTTGCTACAAACGCAGGTATAGGCCGACTCAATCTCTTGAAATACGAAGGCACCAACAAGGACGGTAAAATTGAGTTGCCAACCATGATGGGCACACGCAGTTTCTCCATTTGGAATAGTTCCAGTGGAACGTTATCCTTAGTCTATGATAGTGGTAGCTTGTTTGAAATGTTTGCCGCGGCAAATGATGATCAAACATTCAACTCAGATAGAGGCAATCTTAGCGACTGGGACACTCGCTCTGATGACAAGGGCCCAGAGCCCAGAGCGGTTGCTTACGCTTCCCTAGGTGGCAAGGATTATGTTTTCGTCGGTGCTAAGAGGCAAGGAGGTATTTATGCCGTTGATATAACTGATCTTACAAAAGTTCAGGTCATCGGCTATTTCAATGCTATGCCATTAAAAAAGGATTCTTCTGGGCCAGCTTTTATTTCGCCTGAGTCAATCATTTTCGTGCCTGCTGCTAAAAACCCGAGCGCGAAAAATCTGCTAGTTGTTGGTTATGAGGGCACAGGTCTAGGTGACGGATCCCTTGCAGTGTTTGAGTTTGTACCGCCGACACCGCCTGCATTGCCTGCATCGCCGACATCACCGACATCGCCTGCATCGCCGACTCCTATTTCTGAAGTTTCGAGCAAAGCATCCGTTTCACTAAACAAAAAATCCAAAAAATCCAAAAAATCTTCAAATTCAAGCTCTGGATCAAAGTCTGCGAAGATTGCAAATAAATCCAAAAAAGGAAAAAAGACTACATAAGGTTCAGCACGAAAAATAAAGGATGATTTCTTGAGGTATGAGAAAGCTGCCTTTTTTGTCTGAAGAACCAACCTAACTTTCTCAGTTGAGCCTTATCAGCCCGGGTTGAATGCTTGACATCTGGAGTTAACTAGGCGTTTTTATCCCGTGTAGTGAACTACGAAGCAGTTGCTTCTTTTTCGAATAGGGATTTCTACTCGAATTGGAATATTCAACTCCCGAAAGCAACATGATGCCTCTGGTCCCACAATTACGGCATAGCATTGAGAGCGTTTTTTAAGGCGCTGGACGCACTAGGTTGCCCATTGTTTAAAAGATTTGAGGCAGCTTGCTCTATCATATTACGTGCATTATTACCAAGACGCCTTAGAACATTTTGAACTTCTAAGCGCAATTGGTCTGGATGGTTTTGTGCCGCCAGAAGCATGAGAAGGGCGAGTTGAGGTTCTAGTTTGTCAGGTTCGAGGGATAGAGATTCACGGAAAGAGCGTTCTGCAAGATCTTCCTTGCCAGCATCCAATTGATAGAGCCCGACACCGTAAAGCCAGCGGGCTCGTGATTGGTTGAGATCCACTTTGTAAATACGGACCCATTGGTCCTCACCGATTTCATATTCCTTCGGGATTGGGTAGAAGAGTGGGGTTAGCCATGTTGGTTGCGCACGCGTTCCTTCTAGTAGGGCAGGGATAAAACCATCCCTCGCTTCGTCGTCTTTGCCTAAGCCTCGCTGAAGCCTCACATAGCGCTGGCCAAACGAATCCCATGAAAAAAGCAGGATATGGGTAATTCCCAATTCTTCAATTTTGCGCAGAGCATCTGCCTCATTAGTGGCGGCATAGATTTCGGCTGCATTGCGAAGGCCAGCTAGATTTTCCCAATACAAGGTTCCGATTGCTTTTGCTCCCCCGTAATAAATTATTTCAGTCGATGTGCTCGGACTCGCAAGAATGACCAGTCGGCGATCTGGAGATGCAGCGGCCAAGCGATGGCAAATATCGCGAGTAAGAACCGAGGGGACAATCGCTTTTTCGACCATATTACCTTTGTCTCTTGTGTCAAAAAAGCGCATAGCAAGTGTTACTGCGGTTGGAATTGTTGCTAGGATGAGGATGCCCCAAGCTGTAACAAGGCGCCATTGATAGCGGCCTTTGGCTAGCGACCCAAGGCCCCAGAGAGATGTCAAGACCAGCGGTATCACCAAGGCGGCAGCGGTTCCTGACCAGCGGATTTGCCGGAAGGCAAGCATGGTCATGAAAATCATTGGCGTGGCGGCAAACAACATGAGATACCAGGCTCTCGAGGGAAGTTCAGAGCGGATTGAGGCCAAGGTGAATATTAACAATGCTGCTATTGTGGATGAGTACGAGAAGACGGCGTAGTGATAGCCTATGGACTTGGCTACTGTGGACAGGCTCATGAACTCATTAATAAAATAGTCGTGGAGCGCGTAAAGAAAATGATCTGAAACAACAAAAACCTTTTCGCCGCAAATCACTACAAGTACTGCAGGAAGAATGACTGCCAATATGCAAGTGAGGAGTATCGTTAATTCCAAAGGGGTTATCTTACTTATGGTTCGGGATTGCATGGCACGTGCGAAGCGGCAGAGGATTTCTGCTCCAGCAAGCCAAGCCAAAGAGTAAATGGGGTGGTTGACTTCCAATCGCCAGCCTAAATGAGACGGATAATACTCTATGAGGTAGAAGAAGCAGCTCGCTAAAGCACCAGATAAGCCCCAAACTCTCCAAGAGATGTAGTTACAGCGAATTTCTGTTGATCGAGTTGCAAACCATGTGACAGCTAGCGATCCAATACCTGTTGCAAAAAGAATCGGAAGCTGGGTGGCCGCGCTAACCCATAGCCCTGCGGCAGAGAAAATACCTGCTAAGGCGAACCACCAGCGTGAGCGGCGACGATCTGGTTTTTCAAGACCCAGTCGTCCCCCCAGAAGCAGGATTACACCGAAAGCAGCGAACATCGCAACTAGTCCGTGGTGGTCTGACTCACCTGCCCTAAAAAAATAGAGAACCGAGCGCGAGGCTACGAGACAAAGCGGAAAAGCCACGGCCACTTGCGGGCCGAAAGCTTGCCACGAAATAATCGTTCCAATCACTAGAAACACCAATAATGTCAGAGGACCGATGAAAAGCGCTGCTGTTTCGATTGGAGAAAGAGTGTCAACAATCGGCCATAGACTCACGATTTTCGATAAACCAACCAGATTCCACATCTGAAGGGAACTCCAGTGGACTTCTCTGCCATGAGGAGGATTATCACTATCTGTATGCCGGATACGAAGCTTGCCCTCCCGAGCCATTTTTTCAGCATGCATGATCCACCAACGCCCATCTGGAGCGGAGGTGATAACCAAATTGCGTGTATGCTCTCCATCTCCGGTATTAAAGGGTTGGACAATTCTTCCTTCGGGGCCGAAACTCGTGGCAAGAAGAATTCCTTGGGTTTCCAAGACAGCGTCCCCGATTATAAAGGCAAAGGAGTATGCGGATACGAGGATTAACGCGGTGACTGCCAATCGAAGTCTATGATTCAAAACGATCATTCGGGCGATGTGATTTAACCGTGCGGGATTTTTCCATTAGCAGAACCAAGCGCAGGAGCCTAGCGGAGAGCTATCCTTCGCTCTCTCCTTGACTTTCACCGTCCCCGCCTCCATAGCCAAGAATCTCAACGCTAATAAATGATGGGGTATCCTCCATTGCATTAGGTGGTTGTTGGCTTTGCTGGCTTACTGATCCAGCGGCGGCATTGGTAGCTGCCGTTGAGCTTCCGGATGTTAAGCCAGAGACGCTCGGGGCAGCAGGAGCAACTGTAGATGGCACGCCTGCGGAAGAACCTGAAATAGAAATATTGTCAGCATTCAAGACTGCAGTGGCCGCTATAGTCAAATCACCTGTTGCTCGTATTCCTGCATCCCCAGCATCAACAACACCTTGTGGGGCAATAAGGAAAACATCTCCGGGAGGCACGTCGGCAACGGCTGCCAACACGCCAATACCTCCGCCGGTAGCTAGACCTGCTAGGTCTGTATTAACCACTGCGCTCTCCACATCGACGATGACACGAGTGGGAGGAGCTGAAACCACAGTCTTAGCAGATGTTCCGGCCGCGATATCGCCCTTAGAGGACCAGATGGTAATATCTCCTCCACGAAGTGTGAAGATACGCCCCTTTCCAATATCCACATTCCCATTAGCAAGAATTTGAACAGAACCTCCATACTCGGTAAGAATACCTGGTGGTGTTAATGAAAGATCTTTTATAGTTGTTGCTATAGAAATATCTCCGTAAGGTGCTAGGACGGACAACTGGCCACCGCTTCTCGTCACAATATCTCGTGATTGAGTAAGAATTCGGCCGCCGCCTGAAGTGAAGAGGGTTTTTATAGCCTCTGTACCCTCGACGTAGCTACCGGTCTTTGCGGCAGTCACTGCCGAATCTCTCAAAATTTTAAAGAGGATATTCAATGCGCGAAGTGCGTTCGCTTCAGAAGAATCCACAATAGGGGAAGATGAAGAATACTTCTGAAGGAAAGCGTTAATATTTAATGAACTATTCGATAGTCCAAATGATGGGCCAATACCCGCCAGCACCATTAATTCGGCACCTTGGCTGGGGAGTGCTGGATTCCTGAGAAATCCGATAGAAGAAATACCAGCGCCAGTTCCATCATCATTTAACCCACCCGTGCCCAAATCGATATGTCGGCCAGCCAGAACTTCCAAAACGCCTGGTCCAGCGATTTGAATATCGCCGGACAACGGACCTGCAACTTCCTTGTTTCCGAGTTCTGAAGCTAATGAGCGCAGTGATCCAGAGCTATTATATGGCAGGATATCGCGCCCAGCTGCAACGATAGAGAAGTCCTTTTCGGATGCATTTTGAATGTAAAAAGCCACATCTGCAATGTCAGCAGACGCTATAATGCGGGTGGACTTCGGAGAGAACAGGGATAAACCTTCAATATTGCCATTTGCGGCGTAGAAGCGTGCCGGTTGCGTGTCGAATTTGTGAAGAATGCTTGAATCATGCAGGTTTTTTTGATAAGGAGTTCCTGCATAAGTTCCTTTAAAAGAACCGTTTTCTTCAAATTTTTCACGAAAAGGTGTAAAGATGCCTGGTATAGTTGATTGGAGACTTGTTCGCAATCTACCTATGGAGGCGGTTGCCGAATATGGGTTGGTCGGGTTCGGTAGGCTGGACGGAGATGCATCAGATATGTTGATAGTTGATGACTTCCAGAGTCTTGTGATCTTATTTGGGATCGTCAAAGCGGAATTTCCTAGAGGTTGAAAGGCATTAATTTGCCCGTGTGCAAGCAGTTCAATGGTTCCTGTCGAGGATGGAAACAGATTCATATCACCACCAATGTTGATATCCCCAGAGTATGAGGTTGAAATCAGATTGGGAGCTTGGACGTCAAGTAAGGGGTCGAGATAATTTGGTGCCGTTTCCGCTAATCGCAACCACGGATGGTAGTAAGAAGACGATGTCGATGAGAGTTTTTGCTGCTGATCTGCCCAGAGACCCAAAATAGGCCTTGGAGCATTTTCATTTGGAAGTTGTGCTTCTAAACGATGGGTAATTGTTCCTCCTAATGAACTGACTGTTAAGCTGCTGGTTGGTTGGAATGTTGCAAAATATGATTTATTCCAGTAGCGATTGTTTGTGCCTTGAGGGAGCAGAAAAGCGCTCGTGGCAGGTCCCAAGAGAATATCCTGCTGCGCTTGGACTTGAAATTTTGATTTTCCGACAAAAACCGTTGTTGGTAACCATGATAGGGCATCTTCTAATTTTGGAGTTGTCATACTATCAACGATTCCCAAGCTTGGTGATCGAGTGGCATTTGTGACGATGGCGCCCTTGGCTTTTAATGTTCCCTGCCCCCGCTCGACGTAGTAAATTCCGGCGTCGATGTCGCCGCCGGCCAAAACAAGAAGGTCCCCCCCACCGATTTCATGAATTTTTGAGCTATCTGCCTTGCCCATTGGTGCACGTGCATTTGTGGGGATGGCGGCATCGAAGTTTTCAATGTTTCCTCCAGCCTCCAGAAGGATATCTCCGCCTCCCAAGGCTCCAATCCCTGCGAAAAAATTGCTGTAATCAATCCACCAGGTTGTAGAGGCAGGGTTCGCATCAATGTTTTGTATGCCACTCCGGTAGCCTCCGATGCCATACTCGCCGGTTGCGCTATCTACAAAGCCCCTTCGATAGAGCCAGTTTGATGGAAGTTGGCGAGATGAGTCGGCGATATTGGCGCCTGTGAGTCTATTTAGCTCATCACCCGCAGAGAGCCTAATACTTCCACCGGCCATGGTATATTGGACTGGATAGGAAAAGTTAGAATTCCGTTGCGCCGCCCCAAGATCACCTTGAGAAAGGCTGTCAATGATTAAAGGAACGGAGAAGTCGCCTGATGAAAAAATGGTTTGGTAGTCAGCAAGGCGAACCCCTGCGGTATAAATGGATGCAAATTGATTTAGCAAGGTGATGTCCTTGGCTGCTGAAACATCAATATCGCCTGTTCCCGTTCTTATCACTTGGAAGCGATTGTTCAGGGCAGTGCTTGTAAGGAGATTGGTTCCTGATCCAAAAATCGCTTGATCATAGTTTTTTCCAACTCGCACGGATCCTCCATATTTGGACGATAATTCAGAGCTTAAAGCAATATTGCGATAGTCAGCTGCCGAAACATCGTTTCCAGCGGAAAATCTATAGCTCCAAGATTGCGTATTGAGAGGCAAGGGTGTGGAACCCTCCGCTGAGGAAGCAATCTCTGAAAGAGGGGCAAGCCATAGCCAATGCCCGCTGGTGTTCGTCCGTGTCGGTGAGAATCCATCACTCAGGGCGTTATAAAAAATCAAATCACCCTTTGCTCTAAGCGTAAGGACGCCCGGAGCATTTTTGGGGCCGTAGCGGAATGTCGAAAGATTCCAATCGCTCGTTGATGTTGAGGATGAGGTGCCTAAGACAAGATCGCCTGAGGTGTTTGTGATTTCTGCGCCTGGCGCCAAGACGAATATTGATTCCAGATTTGGATTCGAAGTCAGTAGCGAAGCCATGATGGTTCTATAATTAAGAGATGATGATCCAGCAGAGCCAAGGTATGTTATGGACTCGGTATTGATTTGATTCTGAATTGCTGAAGTGATGGTCTGTGTGGTTGTATAAACCTTGAATCCTTCCGCTAAAATACTCGAGGCCCCAATCACAGTTCCATCAATCTGACCAATTCCGATGCCAGTACCCGCCCCCAACCCTGTTCGGGGAGCTCTGATATGCAGAGTTCCATTAAACTGCCCTTTAAAAGCACTGCTTCCAAGCTTTTGGGAGTTACCTGGGACATAGTCATTCACACCAAGCTCGATTCGAGAACCTTTGGCAATGTTAATGAATGCGGAAGAATCAGAGATTCCATTAATCGATGAGCCTGCTTCTAAGTGAATTTGTCCTCCTTTGCCCGCATTGCTATAATGGAGCCCCCTCGCATCTAAGAGTGCTGTTTCCGCGAGTTCGATGCTTTTGGAAGCAAGGAGGGAAATTGACCCCCCAGTGAGACCACTTGCATCCAATTTGCTTTCGACGCGGATACCGCCGGAATCCGTTGAAACTCGGATTTCGCGGGCAGTCATATTTGTTGCAATCCTCGCGTCGCCCGTTGTCAATCGAATTTTCTGAGATTCCGTGAAGCCTCCTGTTTGCAGCGTTGAGAGCAAACTATCAAATGATGGGAGTGCTCCGGAGACCATTTCAAAGCTTCCACCGGAACCTCCATTCCCGGCAAGAGCCGTCAAAATTCCTGAATTGATAAAGTTTCCGTTTGGCGCATTGATTTTGATTGTTCCGGCATTTCCTCCTAGTTTAGGTGCGCTTGCTACAAGCTTTGCGTCGGCAAGAATCTCCACATTTCCATGGTTCGAACTCAGATTGATCTGGCCAGCATCCGATAGTCTTGTCAATTCGAAGAAATTTTGTTCAAAGCCAGAAACATCGATCGATCCAGATATGGATAGATCTCCTGTCAATCCCTTTGAAATAAATGATAAAAATCCGCTTGGTAGTTTGATATCCGTAGAAGCCTTTACATTCGAACCTTCAAAAGTTAGGAATGCGCCTAAACCTGATGATACAACCGATTGGGAGGAGACTTTGTCGAGAAAAAGAGTTCCTGCTGAGTAAACGCCGTGCTTAGCGGCTTGGGCTGCTGCAATCTGTGCGGTGCTAATACGCAGGTTGCTCTCTGTTGATAATTTCCCAAAACCATCAAAGAAAATGCCTTGCGGTGCAGAAACTAAAGTATTTTCAAAATTTAAAATACTTGTTATTCCAGAGCCGATGCGCATCTGCATACCACGAAGCTCTAAATTTCCAATCTTAGCAGAGTTAAGGAGCGGAGTGGCTGAATTGGGATTGCTCAAGCTGAGCAACTTCGCAGACAGAATGGTTGAACTACCGGGACGGCTAAATCCACGAATAGACCCAGCTTGGATATTCAAACTAGAAAGCTTACTCGATCCAAAGACTCCTGATCCATGGAAGTCAACACTACTCTGATAGCTTGTGAGAGATATGGAATCCGATTCCAGGAGTTTTTTCAAGCTCGTGTTCGCCAAGATCAGATGAGGATTTAACGGATCGACTTCACCTGAGTTTGAAGGATTTCCATTAAGAAAGATACTGATTTGGTTTGCTCCGAGACTAATGTTTTTGGCGATCAAGGAGGCGCCAGGATTCATTTCGAAGCCGGAAGTGGAGTCTAGTGTTAAACTATCTCCTTGGAAGACGACACCATCTTCAATAGAAATCAGCGATGCCTGAGAGGATGTGCTTGAGGGCCGCGCGATTTTTGCTGTGCCTGACGATGATATGCGCATAGCAGGTCCATTGCCAGAAAGGCTGAATTCCTCGGTCGTCGCCGTCGATCGATTTATTGCTCTGATGGAGCTTCCTTTAGCGAATTCCATGCTCTGCTTTGAAGTAAGTATTAAATCGCTTACATCTAAATTTGATCCAGAATTTTGTATGACGACTCTCGTTGTGATGGGTGTAATGGAGCTTCCTGAACGTTGTCCGCCGATAACGAGACTTTCGATTCCATAGGAAGAAAGGCGATTGGAATTCAGAACAGAATTGAAAAATTTGGACGTATCTGAGTTTCCAATAAACATTTCAGCTTGAGAGTAAAAGTCTGCATAAGCTCCAAGGCCAGGCCCAACCGAGGGAGCAAGGATATTTGCGGCAAAACGCAATCCAGAAATGACTCCCACGTTTAAGTGACCGGAATCCAACGGCAAACGTGTGGTTTCAGATAAACCCAGTTCCGCTGATCGTTTTGGGAAAAAAGTATTGGCTTTAAAGAGTTTATACTCGGCGCGGCTTGCAAGCACATCTGAAGGAGTGATTTCCCACATCGTCCGAGGTTTGTTTTCAGTCGAAAAGGTTGCCAATCTATTGGTGGAATAGCCAGGCACTGTTTCAGAGCCATCCCCATTGAGTGAAGAGCGTTGAACTGTTCCCGACATGGGTGTAACGAGAAAGGCTCCCCCTAACAAGGCGTATCTTGCTGGCAATAGCGTATAGTAACCAGCAGAAAGGTTCTTCGATGCCTCCAGATAGACCTGTTGGCCAGCGGTTAAGTTTTCGTGTACATAGCCAGTGTCATGCACCCCGCTTGCATTGTCCAATTTTGTTGCCTTGGAAGATGCATTAAATGGGGCATATGGTATCAGAACGCCATCGTAATCTGGAAGGATCGCGTAACTGGGGGCAGAACCATAGCTATAAATTTCATCCTTATAGCGCGGGGAAGGAGACAAGATATCGATTGGGCCGCCATTTCCCTCTACCCATTGATAAGCAAGCAAATCACCGCCGCCTCGAATATCAATCGTTGATCCCTCTTTAGCAATAATATTCTTTGCAGACACTGAAATCGATTTTTTAGGAAGTAGTTTTCCATCTGTAATGTCTTGTCCTGCTGGATCGATCCAACTCAAGCCGTCAAAAGTCACTCCATACGGGATCGTGAGTTCTTGACCTGAGCGATAATTCAACCCCGCAACGGATGTCATGCTGGCCGGAAGCAATGAGAGAGATTGAGTAATAGGGCAAGAGAGTGTGGAGCCGGCTATGAGGTTTTCTGGAGCCAATCCTCGCCCATCCCATCCTAACTGAATTTGTCCAAATGGAGCTAAAAGAGCGCCCCCTTGTTCAATGATTGAGGCTTGGACAATCAAACTTCCTCCGGCGCTGAGTGGCGTTTGCATAGCCCCCGAGGTGAGTAGTGCCAAGCGGCCCTTGCTGTTCGGTGCATCATAGACAAAGAGACTAAATGAATTAGCCGTTGTAGGATAAATAGCTGCGGCAGCCAATTGGAGGGCTCCGGCCATTTGAAAAACGCCATTGCCGCGAATTCCTCCACTCTCTGCGGTGAGTTTAGCTTGTCCTATCTCAGAAAGCGAGAGGGTTCCGATATCTATGTTTTTGGCTAGGACTTCAAAGGAGCCTGCTCCAAAGGTTGGCGCAAAGGTATAAATCGGTTTTTCAGGATCGGAATTTGAAAAGAGAATCTTTTCGTCGGTAGGAAGTAAAGGGGCTCGAAAAGGTTGTCCAAGCTTCACGTAAGGAGACTCCAAGCGCACATTTCCAGCCGCAGAAATAATGCCACCATCTGCAATATCCAGTGAGGAGCTCGTTTTTATGGAAACATCGCCGCGAAACTCTATGTTTCCTCCCAGTTTTAGAGAGGAAAATTTACTTGCGCTGGTTTGATCAATGGAAAAAAAGCCGCCGCCGGTTAAAGTTGAATCATCTGCTAAAATAATTGGGAAACCTATTCCTTGAGTTGCTCTGGATGATAGATTGAGAAATTGGGACTGTGCTACAACCAAATTTAAATCGGCGGAAGTTGAGGTATCTGTTTTTTTATAGAAGCGGCCAGAAGAAATCTGGAGAGCCCCCCCCAACGAACTATCGCCGCCAGATCGGCCTATCATAGTTGCCTCATTAACTAGCATCTGTTTGCCTATGAGTCGAATCGAGCCGCCATTGCTCTCCACAAGGGTAGGAGACGTTTGCAGAGATGAGGGTAGGAGATTGGGACTAGGATCGATCAACTGAGGAACAAATGAAGTGAAACCCCTCTCCGCAGCAGTCAAATCTACAGTAGCTCTTGAACCTGAGACATCCATCAGGGAACCTTTTGCCGTATATATGTTTCCAGTTAGATCAATTTTTCCACCATCGAAAACCTTTCCACGAACGCGCTTGTAGGGGTCGGCAAGTTTTTTGAAGCCACCTTTTGCCAATAATTCTGCGGACTGTCCGAGATAAAGTGTAGGCCTAGCAAATTCAGGGTTCAGCTCTGTAGTCGGAAACTCTTTGTCCGCTGTGAGGGAAATGCTACCGCCTGGGACATTCGCTCTGCCGAGAAATGAGATGGTTTGTCCTGTTAAGGAAAGTTTGGATTCTGGTTGAAGCATGATTGCCGATCCCGCAGAAACATAAATATCTCCTCGTATTTTCAAATCCCCGAATCGTCGTTCTATTACTGCGTTTCGGGAATCCGTTGTTGTAAATTCTTCTTTAACTCCTGAAGCCATGAGGCTTATTGAAACAGATGGAGTAAGCTCCTCTCTAAGTGAAATTTGTTTCCACTCGGAGTTGGTACTCGTGGCGTTAGAAACTAATGAGCGCTTGATAGGTTTTGGGTTAATTTCTACTCCAGAAGCAATGAAAACTGCAGGCAGGTAAGAGTCTGGCGCATCCGCATCGCCGGCTGTATTCCGAAGTTCATTAAACTTGTTAGCATCTGGGTAGGAACCTAAGCCGGAGAGTTTGAAGTCAGAAAAACCTCCCTGGCTAAAAAATTCGGGACTAAGTAAAAAAGTACTGGAATGAAGCGGGGAACCTCCAATTTGAATCAGAGGTGCTGTGAGACGCAATATGCCACCCTGTTTGCCGTAAGCGGCAAACCCCTCGATTCGTCCAGCTAAAGAAAGTGATCCGCCGAGTAGAGATGGTGAGGAGGGATCATTACCGGCGGAGAGTGAAATCTCGCCAGCATTACCATACTTTACTTTGCCAGAAGCTGGAACAATGGCACCACCGGATACATCTATTAAACTGCCTGCTTGGGCTGTTAGATTGAAAGATCTTAAATTGACTTGTCCGCCATTTAAACCTACTGGGGCGGGAGATAAGTTATCTTCTGGAAACCGGTCATCATTAATTAAGCCCGCGGTAGACAGGACAGATGAGGCTCCCAGAACAATGGTTCCATCCTTTGTGTTAAAGGAAGGTGCTGCATTCGTTCCAGGTGCTTTGAGAATTTCAGCTTGGTAGGGTGAAAATGCATATGCTGTTAAGGATATTGTTCCGGATGGGGCAAAAAGTTGGCCTTCAACTTGGATATTCTTTGCGTTTGCCTTCAAAGAGCCTCCCACAGGAATACTGAGATTCACTCCATTCATTACGGTTAGTTCACCCTCGGCGTTTTCGATCTCCAAAGATCCAAAACCCGTTGAAGAGAAAAAAGTTTCCCCAAATGTTACAAGATCTCTGCTGGCCGCTAAGCCCCCAAGACCACGCGAGAACGAAACATCTGGAGGTGTGGGTGATACGATAGGGTAAATTTTACCTGTGAAGGATAGAGGGCTTTGATTCGTGAAATTAAGGGAAAGTTTGGACAGAAGTGGTATACTGCTTGAGGTCTGAGTTTTTCTAATTTGTCTAGGTCCCTGAATGGTATTTCCAAGTAGATCACCTTGGAGCATCATTAATGGGGAGGTAATTGCCAATGCGCCACCATCGGCTCCAGTAATGAAATCTCCTTGCTCATAAGCTCCTGTTGGAGCGAGTGCTTTTTGAAATGTTTTAGCCACACCCCACTTTCCAGACTGCTGTCTGGCAGAGTTTGAAAAAAGGCCCGTGTAGATGCGGTCAGGTTCTGCTTCCGAGACGTCAACCAAAGTCCTACCGTCCACAAGGAGCTTAGAAGTTGCTATGCGGCCTTTTTCATTCCGAAAATATCCGCCGGACACATCGATCATCGAACCAGGTTCAGCGACGAGGCTGCCACCGGATTTTATGGTGATTTGCCCTCCGTTGGTGGTGAGTTGTTCTGCCGTTCGCTCAATAATATTGGCAAATCCCGTTGCGTCACCCAAGGGCGTTCCCATCCAGTAGCGACCATTGTAGTATCCCGACTTTCTTAAGTCGATAACCATAGTGAGACCTCGAATAGCTCCGTCGCGCTGGGTTGGAGAAATCGCTAGTTCTGATCCTCTTAGTTGAACTTCAACAAGGTTTTGGCTGATCGGTAAGAAAACATCAGTCGAGCCCGAGGAATCTAAAAGCGAGTTCGATCCGAGGTTAACGTTTCCATCGGCAAAGACAAAATGCGGTTCCCCTCTGCGGTATGCTAACTTGCCCTCGACATCAACCTCAATGACTGATCTCCAATCCCCGGCTTGCACATTGATTTCGCCATTGTTTGCAAGGATTGTTGCAGAGGGTCCTACAGTGATATTCTTCCCGAGAATATTGACTCGAGAACGAATAGGAATGCGTGTTCCAACAGTTGTTTTAGGGCTTTGATAATCAGGTATTAATCTTAAAGTAGAGTCGCTGGTTATATCTATATTGCCCGTAGAGCGATTGATAAACGAAGGTTGGTTGGGTGCTGAAATGGGATTGTAATCCGCATTTCTCACAGCATTGTAACTTGCTAAGAGATCTATTCTCCCATTTAGAGAAACGGACGTTAAAGAATCGGTTACTCCAGAATGAATTAAATTCTTCCCTGCCATGAGAAGGCTTCCAGTTGGTATTGAGATTAATCCGGAGTTTTCAACTAGGCCAGCGTAGGAGTCGACCTGTCCAACAAAGGCATCCAATCCGCGCAAACTAGGATCTGCTGAACTATGTTCTTGGAAACCAACTTGAAGTCCGGCTGCCAGTATCGTTTGTCCAGAAGATGTTCGGATTTCGCCTGCATTGTGTACATTAGCACCTACGAGAACGATCCGTCCACCGCCACCATCGGCATTAAGTGAGGCCTCGAGAATGGCTCCTCTCTGAACGATGACATCGCCATATTTGCCTGTATCCGGTCCCTCTGGCGGTGTAAAGGTGCCATCGGTTACTGCCGAGAAAAGGAACTCAGTAAGGTAATTGTCTTGGTTTTTGGGCTGAGTTAAGAGGCCATTCTTGATAAAATTGTCGTTGATCGGGAGGGATGAGGCGACGAGGGTGCGCGCATTAACTTGGGAACCGGCACCGAAGATGATGCCATTCTGATTGATGACATAGATTTGGCCTTGGGCGTTAATTTTACCATGAATTTCTGAGGGCTTCGCGTCGGGATCGAATACCTTATTGAAGGCGATCCACTTTCCGGAGTCGGCTCCGCCGGCGGATTGGTCGAAGTTGAGTGTGGTCTGGCTGCCAACATTGAAGGTTCTCCACTGCAGGAGGGCTTGGGGGGCTGTTTGTGTAATATTGACATTGTTGCCCGAGGCTGTTGCCGGATTGGCTCCTGTCCATGTGCCTCCCACAATCGGGTTCAAGCCGCCTTCTATGAGGCCGTTGGGGATGGTATTGGCTGCAGCGGCAGCGTGGGCGGAGGCTTGGAGGGCGCGCATGTCGTTGACGGCCTTGGTGGTGCGGGCGAGGCGGTCTTGGGCTCGAACTTTGGCGGTTTCGGCTGCAGCCGCGCCGGCGTTGGCGCGGGCTTCGGAGTTCCGCTTCGCATTGCCGGCGCTGGCTCCGCCGCGGAGGATGTCGCCAGCTTGGAGTCCGCCGGTGGGCATAGTGATTAGGAAGGAGGCAAGGAGGGTGCATGTGAGAACGGCACGCGAACGCCGCCGCGCTGCGAGGAACTCGAAGGCGCGGAGGTGGTATTTGGTGCGGTGGCCGGTTTTCAACATGGTGCTGAGATTTTTGACAGGAGGAGAGGATTTTCAGGATCGACAGGAAGGGTGAGGCTTCTGTCTTTGTTGCCGTTTTTTTAGAGTCAAAGCCTGTATTCCTCCTCTGTATCTCTGTGGTTAAATTAATTTCGGCGGGGTTGAGAGTTTGCTGAAGTTTGGTTTTGTGACGATTTTGTGACTTGCAAAATTATTTTTTCTCTTCTGGTTTGAGGAGGGTGGGTAAGGCGATTTCGTCGAGGGTAATGGGGGTTTGGGCTTGGAGGCGTTGGAGGTAGGCTTGGCGGTTCAGGTTCTGGCGTTCGGTGCGGAGGGCACGAATAATTTGGGGTTTGACCTCATCGAGGGTGGCAGTGCGGGGTTCTTGGATGTCGAGGATTTTGACGAAGTAGAGTCCATCGCCGAGTTCGATGGGGCCGGTGGTGGTGCCTTTGGTGAGGCCGGTGAGGGCCTGGCGGATGGCGGGCTGGATGGAGTCTTCGGGGAGGAGACCAATCTCGCCTCCATTGGCGGCACTGCGAGTTTCGTCGCTGTTGGTTTTTGCGAGGGCGGCGAAGTCGCCGGATTTCACCTGTTTGGCGAGAGCGTCGGCCTTGGCCTTGGCTTTGGCGGGATCGGTGCCGTTGGCAATGAAGATTTGGGCGAGGCGGTATTGCTTAGGTAGGGTCAGTTCGGTCTTGCGGGCTTCGTAGACTTCCTTGACTTCGGCATCCGAGGGGAAGTCGGCTGGGACTTTGGTAACGGATTCGAGGTAGCTCTCGGAAATGGCGGCGTCGCGCACGCGGGCGAGGAGGGCTTGTGTTTCGGGCTTGTCATCCCAGTCGGCGGCAGTGGCCTCTTTTAGGAGGACTTGCTGGAGAATGAGGGTGCGGACGGCTTGGCTGAGAGCGGTGGGGTTCTGCTTAAGGGCGGCGCGATCGGCTTCGCTAAGGCTGGCGAGGTAGGGCTGGATTTGCGCGATGGTGATGTCGCGGTCACCAGCGCGTGCGATGACGGTGTCGGCGGCGCGGGCGGGCAGTGTGAGTGAGGCAGCGGCGAGGATGGCGAGGGTGGTGGGTTTTAGGATCATTTTTTTGACAGAATTAACAGAATTTTAGGGAGTTTTGACAGGAAGATCCGCCTACGGAAATGCAACTCCGGCGGTACGAATCAGGATTTTCAGGATGGACAGGATGGGGAAGGCTCATCTCTTTGCAGTCGCTTTTCTCGATTTAAAGCCTGTGTTTTTCCTCCGTGTTCTCTGTGTCCTCTGTGGTTAGTTTTTCTTTGCCGCGTCGGTGAGGCTGCGTGCGTCGGTGAGTTTGTCTGCGAGGTCCTGAACGAGGTTTTGGAATTTGACGCGTTGGGCGGCGGTGAAGGGTTCGCGGGCGAGGATGGCGTCGCCGAGGCCGAATTTTTCGTAGCGGTCAAGAATTTCCATCCCTGCTTGATACATTTCGATATTTTTGGCCTGTTCCTCTTGGACTTTGCGTTCGAGTTCGAGGCGTTTGGTGTCGAGTTGGGCGCGTTGGCCCTCGCGTTTAGAAGCGAGTTTGGCGACTTCACCATAGGATTTTTTCCATTTGGCGAGGGCGGCGTTGAGTTCGATGATCGAACCGTCGCGGTCTGCGAGTTTTTTGTTGAGATCGGCGATCATGTTGGTGGAGGTATTTCGTTCGTTGGCGAGTTCCTTGCTGAGGGTGTCGGCTTTTGCAGTGAGCTCGGTGACTTTGGCCTCGGCGGCGTATTGGGCGGCTTGGGCGGTGGCGACTTCGCCTTGGGCTGCTCGGAGCTTGAGCATGGAATCCTTGAGGGCTTCTCGGAATTTTGCGGTCGGGTCTTCCTCCGCGGCGTGGAGGATTGGCGCAAGAAGAACGGCGGCTGCGGCGAGGAGTGGGTAGATTTTGATTTTCATGTGGCGTCAGAATTTGGAGTTGATCTCGAAGTAGAAAATATTGGTGTCGTATTGCGGGCCGACGAGGCTTTCGGAGCCCATCCAACGAACGCCGAGGTAGACATTTTCGGAGAGGGAAAGGAAGCCGGCTGCAGTGAAGCCTTGCATGTTTGTGCCGCCCCCGCCGAAGTCGGAGTCGGTGAAGCCGTCCACCACGGAGTCGGAACCGAGCCAGCGGTAGCCGACGGAGAGGAGCCAATCCCAGCGTTTCGCAAGAGCCTGAGTGCCGACGCGGAGGTCAACGAACCAGCCATAGGGACTGCCATCGAAAGCGCCGATATCTGTCAGGCCGTTCTGATCAAGTGCGCTGCGGTTGTTGACAGCGATGGCGTTGATGTCGTCTTGGTTGAAGGCGAGGTTCTGGACGTATTCGCCCACAAGGGAGACGCGGACGGGTTCGAAGCCGTCGTAGTCAATTTGTGAGGTGAGGGCGAGTTCTGTGAATTTGGTGGCGAGGCCGTAGTACTGCCATTGGTTGATCGCGCCGTAGTCGTTGCTGGCATCGGGCGTAATGTTGCGAATGGCCATGTAGGTATTTCCTTTTTGAGCGAACGAGGGACGGCTGTTATCCGTGTTGCTGGCATCGTTGACGGTGAGGGGAGTGTAGGGGTCGGAGAGTTCGCCTTCGATGTTGTAGAAGTAGTAGAGGGCGGCTGCGGTTTTCCACTTGATGTCGTCGCCGATTTTCCATTCGAAGCCGGCTTGTCCGCCGAAGAGGTATTTGTCGTAGCTGGCGAATTTTTGCGGCTGGTTGGAGGAGAAGTTGAAGTCGGTGTTGTAAACCACAAATGCGCCGCCGGTGCCGAAGAGAGTGAAGTTTTCGGTGATGTTGGCCTTGGTAGTGAGGGCGGCTCCGTCAAAGCCGAGGTCGTCATCCCAGGTCAGGCGGGTGCTGAAGAACGGATTCTCGAAGCGGCCGGCCCATGCGGTGGTCTTGATGGCTTCTGTGACATTGAAGTCGTAGCGCATGAAGGCGCGGTCGAGCCAGATGGCGTACTTGCTGAAGTTGCCGCCTTGGCCTTGGGTGGCGGAGTTGGCGACGCCCATGCCTTGGTTGGTCGAGACGGGTGAGTTGTTGCTGCCCGTGGCGACGCGGAACCCGGATGAGAAGTTTTCGCTCATGGCGAAGTCCATGCCGAAGCGGGCGCGGAGGAGATACTGATTGCGGTTCTGGTCAACATTCAACTGAGGCGCGAACTGGGTGCCGGTGACGTCATAGGGCGCGCCGGTGTTGATGGCATTGAAATTCGGGAAGGCGCCGGTGGCATCGTTGCCGGTCGGGAAAAAGGTGCCTGCGTAGCGCACGCGGATGTCGTAAGCGGCTTTGCCATTTTCAACCCATTTTGGGAGTTTGAGGGCAGCTCCGATTTCCTTCGAAGTGCGGTTGGTGGCGAGTTCGAGTTTGATCTCCTCTTTGATCTGATCCTTTACCGGTTGAGGGATATGGGTCACGCGGATGTCTTCGGGTGAAGCTGGGGGAAGATCGGAGCCTGCTGGAAGGGACGAGGCGGCGACTTGCACAGCGGCTGCTTGGGCGATGGCGACCATGTCAGTCTGGCTCTGGGCCCGAACCGCCTCGGCTTCGGCCTCGGCTTGGCGGATCATTTCATTGGCTTCCTCTTGAGTGAGGATGCCGCGTTTCACGAGCTTTTGGATCAGGTTGATGGTCACATTGCCGGTGGGGGTCGATGGAGTCGAGGGAAGAGGGGGTTCGACAACAGGAAGTGTCGCGGCGTTTGATTGGGATTCTTGGACGGGGGCTTTGATCGGCTTGACTTCGGGAGTCGCAATAGGAGTCGGCTCGGGAGTGGGATTTTCGGGAGTCGGCGACGTTGCGGCGGGTGTTGGGGTCGGTTGAGGTTCTGGCGTTGTAGTGGGCGCCACATCTACTGGTCCCGACAAGGACAGGGCTACTGTTTGATCGACGTTCTGGGCGGGTTTCAGCGCTTCGAGTTCCGGAGTGGGAGTCGGGGTTGGAGCGCTTTCGTGTGTGGGTGCAAGTGTTGGCTCAGGATTTGGAGTGGCGGCGGGTTTTTTATAAAGGGAGCTCCACTGACCGGTTTCGGAATTTGTGTTTTGGGCGACCTCAATGACAGCGGAGTTTTTATCGGGCTCGGCGGCTGTGGAGTCTTGCGCGTGAAGGCGTAGGGTCGCCGCCAGCAGGGTGGCGAGTGAGAGGAGTCTTAAGGTGGTGGGCAGGCTCATGGGATCAGTTGGGTCGGGTGGCTTTGAGTCGCATGACGATGGGCATCGGCATGCCTTCTGGCGGGGGTGCCTGCATTTGCAGACCGGTGAGAATTTCGTTACGGAGGGCGGCATCTGTGGCGGGGTCGCCGGAGGAACCGGAAATGGTGGCGCGCGTCACGCGGCCTGTGGTATCAACCCAGATACGGGCGGTGATATTGAGAGCAGCGGATTTGGTTTTTTTGTGGTTGCGGAGGGCTTGGACGACGGATCCTTGGACTTGCGACGCGTAGCCACCGAATTTTGAGCCCTTGCCGCCCTTTCCGGTGCCGGTGCCGCCGATCATGCCGCTGCCACCGCCCTTGGCGAGACCGAAGGCGTCGGGGCCGTTGCCCTCGATGTTCGTGCCCATGGGCGCGGGTTCGGGTGCGGCTTGGGGTTCGGGCTCGGGTGCCTCTTCGGGCGTGAATTTTTCCTCTTTGGGAGTGTCGGGTTCCGGCGGTTGCTCCTTGGGTGGTGGAGGCGGCGGCGGAGGAGGTGGAGGAGGTGGTGGTGGAAGGGAAATCATCACCGGAGACGAGGATTTTTTCTTCGGAGCCGATTTCGGCACGCCAATGAGAGAAGCGCCCAAGGCCACGACAAGAACGCTACCAAGTATGACCTTGATTTTGTGCTTCGCAAAGAAACTTGGCTCGTCTTCTTCTTCGTCGGGCATGGTTGCGTTATTTAGGGCCTTGGGTGGCGAGGCCGATTTGTTTGATGTCGAGGCGGCCAAGGACGTCGAGCACATCCATGACCATCATGTATTGCGTGGCACGGTCGCCGCGGACGACGACGGGAAACTCGGGTACCTTGGCTTTGTGCTCGCTGAGCTTGGCTTCGAGTTCGGCGATGGTCACCGGTACGGTGTCTAGGAACAGCTTGCCTTCGTTGTTGACGGTGATGGATTTGCCCTTGGGTCCACCGATGGCTGGAGCCTTGCTGCCTTTGGGCAGATCGACCTTCACACCCTGAACTCCAGCTGTGGTCATGATGATAAAAATCAACAAAAGCACGAGGTAGAGGTCTACCATCGGGGTCACATTGATATCGTCGTAGGATTTATCGTCGCCGGCGTCCATGGTGTTTTATTTGTGTTTGATGAGGCCGTCCATGATGGCAGCGGCTTCATCGCCCTTGGTTTCCTCGTAGCGGGCGGCTTCCTCTGGCGTACGAATTTGGCGTATTGGAACGGTGAGTGCGGAATCGCCTGGGGTCGGATAAAATTCGGCTACCTTGGCAACGAACTCGTCGATGAAGACCTGCATCGCAGAAATCGTATTTTTGATGCTGCCGTTCAGGAAACTATACATGAAAAGGGCGGGAATCGCGACGAGCAGACCCACCGTCGTGGCGAGGAGCGCACTGGCAATACCTGGGGCGATTGAATTCACATCCACCTCGCCGGATTTGGCGATGATCGCGAAGGTAATCATAACGCCCACAACTGTTCCGAGGAGGCCGACATAGGGGCCGCCGGCGATGCTGACGGTGAGGTAAACGAGGCCGTTGCCTAGGCGGTGTTGTTCGTGGACGAGGGCGGCATCCAACGCGGCGCGGATGGCCTGGATGGAGCGGGCGGAGAGGCCCTGACCTTTGTTTTTTCCGAAGCCGAGGCGGTGGCGTATTTCTTCCGAGCCGACATGGTAGATATGGTAGAGGGGCGAGTCGGCGAGGAGGGTGAGACCTTTTTTACCAATCTTGCCGCCGAAGGTTTTTAAGGATTCGGGGTTGTCGAGGTCCATCGCGGTGAGGTCGGTGGCGACATCCTTCCAGAGGCGCTGGAACTCTGCGTTGCCTTTTTTAATTTTGCCGAGGCTGATGAACTTCATGACGGCTACTGACCAGCCCGCGATCATCATGATCACGCAGAGTCCGATGGCCATCCAGCCATCGAACATCATGTTTTTAGCGATGTCGCCGAATAGGGAGAGGTGTTCCATCACGCCGCTGTGGCCACCACCTTCACCGCCTTCGCCCTCGCCGAGAGCGATGAGCTTGCTGCTGGCATCGTTCCCGGCTTGGCCTGTGTAGGCGAGTTGGACCCAGCCAGTGGGACGGGCGGTTTTGGAGAGGCTGAACTCATCAATCTCGCCGACGAGGCCGTTTTTGCCATCGGCATCGGCACCGAGTATTGCGTCGCCCACGATGGCTGGGAGACCTGCGGCGATGGAGGAGTATTCCTTGCCATTCACATAAAGTCGGGTTGTTGAGCCATCCGAGACCACGGCGATATGGGTCCAGACGTTCGGCGCGATGGGGTCGGCGGGCGTGGATTTGGAAGTGCCGGAGGCGGACTTGATGGAAACGAGGGGCGCGCCAGCTTGGAAAACGACTTGGAGGCGGCCTGAGTCATCGCCCCAATCAAAGAGGACTCCTTTTTCGTTGAGTGTGGATTGTTTCAACCATGCGGTGAGGGTGAAGGGTTGGCCGGAATCGGCGCGGAGGGTGGCGGAGCCTGGAATCTTGGCAGCCGTGTTACCGAGGAGTCGCATGCCGGGGCCGATGAGGGCGCCTTCGGAGAGTGTTCCGCCGGATGTCGCGTTGTTGGCGTTTTTCGTAACGTCTTTGGGTGTTGCTGCCGTAAAGTTATAGGCGACGATGGTGTCGGCATCGTAGGCGGCCAAGGGGTCTGCAGCCTGATCGGCACTGATTTCGGCATTGCCGCTGTAGAGCCAGATTTTGGTCTGGGTATTGGATTTGAGGTCGGGGATTTTGACCCACACAAAGCCTTCGTTCATGAGGGCGTCCCATTTTTCGATGCGGGAATCGAGTGGTGTTTTGTCGTCTTCCGTTACGAAGCGGATGTCGGTGCCGTCCTCTTTGGCGGTCGAGAAGTCGAAGTTTCCTTGGTGTAGGCGGAGGAGGACGGTGGCGGTACCGACAGGCTCGCTGATTTCAAATCCAGCCTTGGTGGTATCGATCGTGACGGGCCTGCGGGCGGTCCATTCTTTGTTCCACCAGGCGTGGGAGTTCGCTGTGAGGGAAACAAGTGCCGTGGCGGCGAGAAGGGCTGTTCGGATGAATGAGGTTGTTTTCATATCGTGCGGTTACAGTTCTGCGGAGATGCTGAAGGAGAAGAGTGGTTGGTAGGCTTCTGAAGGAGACTGGGTGACTTGTGGGATGCCGATAAAGAAGTCGCCGTTGATGTGGTCCACGAGGCGGAGGCTGGCGCCGACGCCGTAGCTCCAGAGATTAAAGGTCGATGTTTGCTCGGGGAGGGGATCGTTGAGCATCGTGTAGCCGGCGTCGATGAAGATAAAAATCCGCATCTCGTTCCCCTTTGGAAGCCAGGCGAGGAGTGATGGGGTTCGGAATTCCAGCGTTCCTGCAATCGCGTTATCGCCGGTGACCACGGATTCGAGGTAGCCGCGCACGCTGGACTGTCCGCCTAGGCTGAATTGCTCCGTGTCCACGAGCGGATTAGCAGTTGCCTGACCCTGAACTTCGCCGAAGAGTTGGAAATCCCACGGCAGCTTTTGTGTGTGGGCGAGATTGCCTCGCAGGTAGAAAAAATTCGCATTTGCATTGTAGCGTCGGTTGTCGAAATCAATCGCCTCCTGCGTGCCTGTTCCGCGGAAAGAGAAGGTCACACCAGCAGCGAATTCGGTTTCGTAGTGTTTGCCGATCGAGCTGGCATTGTAATTGATCGAGACTGGCCAGTAGGTGAGGGGACTGGAGATTGTCTGATTGCCTACGATGAGATCCTGCGAGAAGTCCTTGTAGTCTATGCCCATACTGGCCGAGTGGTAGAAGCCGGTCTTTGCGGGGAGATTGAAAAGGAAGCGCCCGCCGTAGACTTCGCCGTTTCCGAGAGAGTCGGTGCCGCCTAGGGTTGAGACCTCGCTGTTTTGCCGAGTAGCTTGCAGCATGAGCGCTACCCAATCGATGGACGGAGTGCGTGCGATGTAATATCCAGAAAAAATGAGCGCATCGCTTGGGCGTTGTGGGGCGATTTGAAACCCTGCGCCGATGGTGTGGCCCATCTGCCAGAGATTGTCATAGCGCAACGAGGCATCGAGGCGCAGAGGCGTCGTGTTGGCACTATATCGGTTGTTGAGTTCGATGCTGCCGTGGAGGGGGAATTTGTCCTTGACGGTGAGCTCCACATCGACGGTTCCAGGGGTCTTGCCAACAGCCAAGGATGGGGTGACTTGGAGGTCAGCGGTCTGGTTAAGGGCTATGATATCGCGCTGCACCTCGTTGAAATTTGGTACTGTGCCCTCGGCGAGTGCAGGAGACATTTTTTTGATCCTTTCGATGTCAAAGAAACGCGATCCCTTCACGCGAAGGCGGCCCACAGTCGCCTCGGTGACCTGCAGTACGATGACTCCCGTATTCACGCCTTGTGGCGGCACGGAGACGGAGACCGTCTGGTAACCTGCCTCGTGATAAGCTTTTTCGAGGTCAGTGCGAGCGTTTTCTACATCCCCTGGTGTGCGACCTGGGCCGAGATGGTTGTAGAGCGCTTTGTCCACCGACGCGGTTGGCAGGGTTTTTGAACCCACTACGCGGAATTCTCGGATCAGAAAGGCCTGTGCAGGCTCCGGGTCTACGACCGGCGGGGGTTCTTCATCGACGGAGACACTCGGAAGTTCCTCGGCGAAACAGCAATTCAAACATGCAAGGAATCCTAAAAGCCAGGCGAGGCTTCGGAGTCTGGTGTACATGGTATGGAGTGCCAGAAACATTGAATCTATCAAAACAACATGGATGCGGATGCCTCACAATAGGGTGTTTGTTACGATTCCGTAACAAAAAACTATCGACTCCGAGCCAGAAGTTAATGCCTTCGAGAGCTGAGGAAACGACTCAGTTTTTGATTGAAATGCGGGCAGTCAAGCAAAGGCTAAGCCAGATCGAAGCGGTCGAGGTTCATGATCTTCGCCCAAGCTGCTACGAAATCGTGGATGAATTTCTTCTGGGCATCCGAAGTGGCATAGACCTCGGCTAGAGCACGAAGTTGGGAGTTCGAACCGAAAATGAGATCAACGCGGGTGGCCGTCCATTGAAGATCTCCTGTTTTACGGTTCCTACCCTCGAAGAGATCGGCATCTGTCGAGAGCGGTTTCCATTCCGTATCCATGCTGAGCAGGTTGAGGAAGAAGTCGTTTGTTAGGACACCTGGGCGTTTTGTAAAAACTCCATGTTGAGATTCGGTGAAGTTGGCATTCAATGCACGCAAACCGCCGACCAGTACGGTCATTTCTGGGGCAGTGAGAGTGAGCAGTTGGGCCTTGTCTACGAGCAACTCTTCCGAGGTCACGGAAAACTTTTTCTTTTGGTAGTTTCGGAAGCCGTCTGCGATGGGTTGGAGTACGGCGAAGGATTCCACGTCAGTTTGTTCTTGGGTGGCGTCCATGCGCCCTGGGGTGAATGGCACGCTGATCGCATGTCCTGCTTCCTTGGCGGCCTGCTCTACGGCAGCGCATCCAGCTAGCACGATGAGGTCAGCGATTGAGACTTTCTTGCCGCTGGTCTGGGTGTTGTTGAATTCCTCCTGTATGGACTCTAGGGTTTTGAGCACCTTTGCCAGTCGGGTGGGTTCGTTGACTTCCCAAAACTTCTGTGGTGCGAGGCGGATGCGGGCGCCGTTTGCGCCACCACGTTTGTCGGAGCCTCGGAAAGTGGAGGCCGAGGCCCAAGCCGTGGCCACCAGTTCGGAAATGCTGAGTCCAGAGGCGAGGATTTTGCTTTTGAGTGTGGTGATATCCGTTTCGTCAATGACTGGATGATTGAGTGCGGGAATGGGGTCTTGCCAGAGAAGTTCTTCAGCTGGAACATCCGCTCCCAAGTAGCGGGAACGAGGCCCCATGTCGCGGTGCGTGAGCTTGAACCATGCGCGGGCGAAGGCATCGGCAAACTGGTCGGGGTTTTCGAGAAAACGTCGCGAAATTTTCTCATAAGCTGGATCGAAGCGCAGGGAGAGGTCTGTGGTCAGCATCGTAGGGAGCAAACGCTGTGAGGCGTCATGCGCATGGGGAATGATGGCATCGGCTCCCTTGGCCACCCATTGGTTTGCGCCTGCGGGGCTCTTGGTGAGCTCCCATTCGTATTTGAATAGGTTTTCCAAATAGTAGTTGCTCCACTGTGTAGGGGCTTGTGTCCAAGTGACTTCGAGACCGCTGGTGATCGTGTCGCCTCCTTTGCCTGAGCGGAAACTGCTTTTCCAGCCGAAGCCCTGCTCCTCGATCGGTGCTGCCTCGGGTGCGGGGCCTACGTGTTTGGCGTCCCCTGCGCCATGAGTCTTTCCAAAAGTGTGGCCGCCGGCGATGAGGGCAACGGTTTCTTCGTCGTTCATTGCCATACGGGCGAAGGTCTCTCGGATATCGCGGGCTGCTGCAATGGGGTCCGGATTGCCATTGGGACCCTCTGGATTCACATAAATGAGGCCCATCTGCACAGCTGCGAGAGGGTTTTCCAGTTGGCGGTCGCCTGTGTAGCGTTGGTCGTCGAGCCATTTGGATTCAGATCCCCAGTAGATATCTTCCTCGGGTCCCCAGATGTCCTTGCGTCCGCCGGCGAAGCCGAAGGTCTTAAAGCCCATCGACTCCATGGCCATATTCCCTGCAAGGATCATCAGGTCGGCCCAAGAGATTTTGCGTCCGTATTTTTGTTTGATCGGCCAGAGCAAGCGGCGTGCCTTATCGAGGTTGCCGTTGTCGGGCCAGCTATTGAGGGGAGCAAATCGTTGGCTGCCATTCCCGGCGCCGCCGCGTCCATCGCCCGTGCGGTAGGTTCCTGCGCTGTGCCAAGCCATGCGAATGAAGAGGGGGCCGTAATGGCCGAAATCCGCTGGCCACCAGTCCTGAGAATCAGTCATCAGGGTGACGAGATCACCTTTGAGAGCGGCCAGATCGAGGCTCTTAAATTCCTCGGCGTAATTGAAGTCGGCATCCATTGGATCGGATTTTGCCGAGTGCTGATGCAGGATGTGGAGGTTGAGTTGGTTTGGCCACCAATCGCGGTTCGAAGTCCCTCCGCCGGAGGATTGAGTGATTTGGCCGTGGTTGAAGGGGCATTTGGATTCGGTGGACATAAAAATTGCGAGGTTTTTCGACAGGCTTGTACGATTGTTTTTTGAGTTTGGTTGTGGATTTTGTGAACTTTTAGAAGAAGGCGCTTGCGGAAATCAGACTGGGGTCGCTTTTTGAATAATCCGGTAGCCTCGGATTCGAAGGTACTCGGGAATTTCGTTGGATGCCAGTTCGTCGTTGGCGAGTGGTTGTAGAAAAAAATGAAGTCCTGGTGTGGCTGTGAAGTCCTTGATTGAAATGGGTTTTTCCTCTTCGGCCTGAACGATCAGCGAGCATCCGTCGGGAACCGTCACATTCTCGAGGTGCACATCGCCATCGAGAATGAGAGTCGCATCGCCGGAAATCCTGCCCCCACGAATGTGCTCGCGTACCTCGGCGAGCGTCAGTGCAAAGGACGGTCGCAAAATGATGCGAGGACCGGTGGTGAACGGGATGCCGAGCAGCACTTGGCGCGGGGTTTCCTCAATGGTCATCCCTGCTGCCCGAAGCTTGATTCGGCCGGCTTCGTAGAAATCATTTTCCGCGCTGGATGCGCTTTCGGGGGGTCCGTTTTGAGCTACCTTTTGCGCGGCGTCGGGGAGGTTGTTTTTGCAGGCGCTGAAGCACCAGACGCGATCAAAAACGGTCACGCCCACTTTTTCACCCGATGCGAAACTTTTGGGGAGGTCCTGCATGAGCGTTTCCAAGCGGGATGGTTTTTTGAAGCTCGTGCGAGTGCTGTCTGCGAATTTCGGATTCACGAACTCTGCCACGATGCCGCCTGAGGACTCGAGCACCTTCAAGTATGGGGCCAGTCGAATCACGAGAAGGTTGATATTCCCCGGGAACTTGGAAAAGCCGTCCTCGTTTGGCACATCTCCCTCCGGACTCACCGTGGCGCGGAGGAGTGGGTCGAGAAGATTGTATTCCACATTGATCGTCAGATCTGGTGCGCCCTCCCGGACAAGGCGGGCAATCCCACCCACGGCCTCGCCTGGAATACGATTTACTGCGATCGAGTTGAAATCGTAGCCGCGTTGCTCGGAAACGCCGATCGCCGCAAGCGCGGCATTGAACACCTGCCCGTTCGTGTCTTGAATGAAAAGAAGGTAGCGCACGCCCGAGTCCGCCAGCTTTTTTGCCGTCCCGCTGGTGTGCAAGAGCGTGTGAATATCCCCGTGGCCATGGGGTTTCAGCAGAAGCTTGTACTTTTCCTCGAGCGCCAGGCTGGCATTCATATCGGAGAGGGCCGGTACCAGTTCCTGCCTGAGAATCGTGACTTGGCCGCTCTCCAATCCGAAAAAATGATTCGCCTCGAGCGAGGCCCGTGTGCCTGAGTCGGTATCACGGCTTGTCATGATGATGAGCGGGATTTGACGCCCTAGGCGCTTTGAGGCCGCCTTGATGAAAGAAGCATAGTGCGCGAGGTAGCTCGTCGTCTCGGTGACCTCCACAGGAATGTCGAGCTTGATTCCGTGATAGCCAAGTCGCTCGCCGAGCCCGCCTGCGACGAGGATCACAGCCGTTTCTGCAAAACACCGCAGGCCCTCGGATTCAGCCGCGTCGTAATCTGGGCCGAATAAGGAAAGGTCCACGAGGTCTGGCTCTGCAGGCATACAGCCCTCAAAGGGATTCGCGCCCAAGGCGGCTTCTGCGAGGAGACGCCGTGCATTGCGAGTGTAGGCCGGCAGCCCGCCAGGGTAGGCGGCATGCGCATTCCCCAATGACGCCATAAATTTACGCTTGTCCTCGTCGCGGATGCCAGGCTCGTCCCAGTCGGAAAAAAGATGTTCCTGACCAATCGAAATCAAGTCCTCCGCAAGTTGGATTTCTGCTTCTGAAAAAAGTCCCGCCGAGGCGTTCTCGAAAAATGCCACCGTCTGTTGCGTGCTCTTGATACTCATATCGACCTACACCACCTGAAAGTTGTGGGTTTTGCAATTTCGCAATCTCATCGATTTTGTACAAGAGGATGTCGCTGCCATTCTGGCGCTCACGACTTGAAATGATAAAAAAAGAGGCTCTCTTTAAACGGAGAGCCCCTCTTGATGAATTTTCGTTTCTTCTGGCGATTAGCCTTGGAGCAAGCGGACCAGCGACTGTTGGCTGGTGTTCGCTTGAGCGAGCATCGCGGTTCCAGCCTGTTGCAGGATCTGGAAGCGGGCGAGCTGGCTGCTCTCGGCAGCAACATCGACATCAATGATGCGGCTGTTTGCGGCCTCAAGGTTGATGGCGTTGATGTTCAAGAGGTCTTGAGCAAAGTTGACGCGGCTCATTTCGGCGCCGTTTTGAGCGCGCATGTCGGCCATCTGCTGAAGAGCCATTTGGACCACATCGACGAACTCATCGGAGTTGCCATAGGTCAATGTGCCAGAAGAAGATACTGATGTAGCTGTCAAGCTGGCAGTGGCTACCTGTGTCAGAGGATCGTTCAAGGCATATCCAACCGTTGATCCAGCCGGAATGTAAAGAGTAGTGCCGCTGCTGGTTGTAGCAGTATTAAACCCTTTAACCATCATGCTCACCCAAGGATCGGAGTCCATGGACGCTTTGGTTACAGATGTCGACTGCGAACCATCTTCTGAAGTTGGAACACTGAAAGCAGATCCTGTGTAGTTAGTCGAGAAAAGAGGAACTCCGTTAAACTTTTCTGTCCCGAGACTAGTGAGCTGGAGCTGAAGATTTTGAAACTCTTTGTCGTAGTTTTCCACATCCCCAGAATTTTTGGTGACGTCGCGGGCGAGTGTGGTGAGTTCCGACATACGGCTCAGGACTTTGTCGGCGATTTTGAAAGCGCCGTCTTGGGTATCCAGATAGGACTGGATGTTCCTGAGGTTGATTGCAGTAGCTTCCGTGCGTTTTTGGGCTGCTGCCATTTTCATTGAAACCGCGAGACCGCCGGCGTCGTCGCTGGAATTTACAATGCGTCGGCCACTTGAAAGCCGGGAGAGGCTTTTCTGAAGTGCGTCGTTTGATTTACCGAGGTTAAGACCTGCACCACTTGCTGCTGGGTTGACGTTGATTGATATCATAATGATTTATTGGTTGTGACCCAATCCATGGGTCGTTTCTCTGCGGTGAGTATGGGAGCAACCATCGTGCCAAGTCTTTTTTTGAGAAAAATGCTTAAGAAGTGGCAAGAACTGCCGAATGGAACGCCTCTCTTAACTGGAGTGGTGGGCAAAAATTTCCTCAGAACATGAAAAGGTGAGTTTTTTTGAGCGGAGTCTTTTCGAGGAGATGAGCTAAAATCTGGAGCTCGGCTTGCTCATGCCTTTGAGCCGGATGGAGCTTTAGTATCCAGTAAGCACTTTGGGGCGTATATAGAAATTAGCCACTATTCTCACTCAAGTATGGAAAACCGCACACGTATTACCGAAGCTTACACATCAGAACTCTTGGAACATGGGACACCACCTAAGACTGTACATGCTTTTTGCAAGTCACTTGGGCTCACCGAGAGGGATTTTTTTCTCGAATTTGCCTCCCTCGACTCTGTTGAAAGCGCGATCTGGGGCGATTGGATCGGTCATTTGATATCTAAAATCTCAAGCGGTGAGGAGTGGAGGGGTTTTTCGGCCCGCCAGCGCTACCTGACGTTTCTCTTTGCCTTCACGGAGGCTTCGCTCGACAGGCGCTCGCTCATGTTATCCCGTTTCGGCCATCTTGGCCCGGTGGCCTCGCATCCGTCTCTTCGGGCCTTCGAGGAGCAATTCAAAACCTTCGCGACGGATATTATCTCGCATGGAATTTCCGCAGGCGAAATCGCGGCTCGCGGTCCTTTTCAGTCGCTCTACCCTGCGATTCTCTACGTTCATTTTCGCGCCGTGATGGCATTTCTCCTCAAGGATGAGAGCCAGCGTTTCGAACGCACAGATGCTTTTATTGAAAAGACAGTGGCTTTTGCCTTTGATGTCATACGCACTCAGGCGATTGATTCCGCCTTTGACTTGGCCAGATTTCTCGCACCTGCGGCGTGGGGGAAGATATCTTGAGCGAGCAGGAAACGATTCGCAGCCACCGCTTCGATCGCATGGCGGCTCTTGCGGGAGCTGGGGCGAGGGTCGGCATAAATTATCTCAAGCATTACGGGCGCCAGTCTATATCTGGAAACGCCGACACCGATGCACTGCAAGAACTCAATGCGGGTGAGGTCTTTCGCACCTTCAGCGAGCTCAAGGGTGGTCCCCTCAAGCTGGCTCAGATGCTCAGCATCGATCAGTCCCTTCTCCCGCCGGCGTATGCCAAGCAATTTGCCCAGGCCCAGTATTCTGCCCCGCCACTTTCTTACCCGCTTGTGGTAAGGACATTTCGTCGTGAGTTTGGCAAGGATCCCCGGGAGGTTTTTGATTCCTTCGAGCCGAAAGCCGCCCATGCCGCATCGATCGGTCAGGTGCATCGCGCGAGCAAGGACGGTTCTTCTCTCGCAGTCAAAGTGCAGTATCCCGGCGTGGCGGATAGTCTGCGAAGCGATTTGAGCGTCGTGAAGCCGATAGCTCTTCAGATTCTCGGGCTGAGAGAGAGAGACGTTGCTGCGTATTTCAAAGAAGTTGAAACCCGCCTGCTCGAGGAGACGGATTATGCCAAGGAACTCCGCAGTGCGATGGCGCTCTCCGCGGCTTGCGCCGATCTGCCAAACATACGATTTCCACGCTACTACCCAGATCTCTCAGGCTCCCGCGTAATCACGATGGACTGGATCGAAGGGCTCCCCCTCGATGTCTTTGCGGATGGGGATGCAACTCAAATCCTCCGCAACCGCATCGGACAGGCTCTCTGGGATTTCTACGCTCATCAAATCCACCGCCTTCGCGTTTTCCATGCCGATCCCCACCCGGGAAATTTTCTCGTGAGTGGAGAAGAACTCTGCGTGCTCGACTTTGGCTGCACCAAGACGATCGAAAGCCAGTTTTACGCCAAGCAGTTTGCCTTTCTCGACCCAGCTCTGGATACGAATCCCGTCCGCCTTGCTGCGGTGATGGAGTCCATGGCGATTATTCTCCCGTCGGATACTCCTGCCCAGCGCGCCAATCTCTTGGGGCTTTGCAAAAAATCCCTCTCTCTTCTCGCCCTTCCATTCCGACATGGAACTTTCGATTTCGGAAACCCCGCCTTCATGGAGGCGATCTATGAATTCGGTGAGGAGAACCGTAAAAACAATACCCTTCGCGGCATGCGAGGGGAAAGGGGATCAGCCGACACCATTTATCTCAATCGCACATTTTTTGGCCTCTACAGCCTCCTCAGTCGGCTGAGAGCAAACATCAAAACTCCTCTCCCTGAAGGTTTGATTTTTCTTGAGTGAAGGCCGGTAGTAGCCGCTGCAACTGGCAAAAATTGCACCGGCGCTATGAATTTTGGAGTGCCATCAAAACGCTCGATGGTTATGCTCGCGGAATGTCATCAGCCATTCTTTCCGAAAAAATGGATATCGTCCGCGAGTCCATCGCAGGCGGTTCCGCCAGTCCCGAAATAGCGGAGTCTTTTCGTGAGTGGACCTCTTTAAGCACGCGTTTGAAGGAACTCGGAGAAGCCGATAAATACTACCTCAAGGCAATGAACTGCCCGCATCACCATCGCATTTTTGCGGCGGAACCCCGCAGCTATCGTGACCTTCCTCTTCGCCTTGCGGAGTACGGGTGTTGCTATCGCTACGAGCAAAGCGGCGAGCTGTTTGGCCTGATGCGCGTGCGCTCGCTGAACATGAACGATGCGCACATTTACTGCACGGAGGAGCAATTTGCCGAAGAGTTCCGTGCAGTGAATGAAATGTACCTCGAGTATTTTAAAGTCTTTGGATTGGAAAAATATCAGATGCGATTCTCCACGCACGATCCCGAGAAACTTGGGCAGAAGTTTGTGAACGAACCCGAGCTTTGGAAGAAGACGGAGGACATGGTGCGCAATGTTCTTATCGAAAGCGGCATCAATTTTATCGAAGTGCCAAACGAGGCGGCTTTCTACGGGCCAAAAATCGACGTGCAAGTCTGGAGCGCCATCGGGCGCGAATTCACAATCGCCACGAACCAGGTTGATTTTGCAGTCCCCGCCAAGTTTGGCCTCCATTATCGCGACCGCGACAACACGGAAAAGACGCCACTGTGCATCCATCGCGCCCCGCTCGGCACTCATGAGCGATTCATTGGATTTCTCATCGAGCACTATGCCGGCAACTTTCCGCTCTGGCTCGCGCCCGAGCAGGTGCGCGTTATCACATTGAATGACGATCCGGCCTTGATCGCCTACGCCGAACCGATCGTCAAAGAACTCCGTAAGCAAATGGTACGGGCCGAGGCGGATTTTGGATCCGATCCGGTAAAAGCCAAGATCGCGGATGCCGAGAAGGCCCGCGTGCATACGATGCTCGTGATCGGCCACCGAGACATGGAATCTGGCAATGTGAGTGTGCGCCTGCATGGCAAAGGCAACATCGGCGCAAAGCCGCTTGCCGAGGTTACGGCAGATATCCTCACTTCAATTCGCGAACGTCGTCCCTGATACATCGCGGTCTTTTCACTTGCCACGCAATCCACCTATCCCAAAGTAGCACACTCATATTATGCCAAACTCGATTCTCGTCGGCGCCCAGTGGGGCGATGAAGGAAAAGGAAAGATCATCGACTTCCTCACGGATGAAGCTGACATCGTTGTCCGTAGCCAAGGCGGCAACAATGCCGGGCACACGATCGTTATTGGAGGTGAAAAATACGTCCTCCATCTCATTCCCTCCGGTATCCTGCGCAAGTCCAAGACCTGCGTGATCGGCAATGGAGTTGTTCTCGACCCTGTGGCCCTTGTCGGCGAAATCGAAGGTCTTCGCAAACGCGGCGTGAAGGTGGAGAAAAATCTTCTCATCAGCGACACCGCCCATCTGGTTCTCCCCTATCACCAAGCTCTCGACGGCCTCCGTGAGAACCAGAAAGGCACAAAAAAAATCGGCACGACCAAGCGCGGTATTGGCCCCGCCTACGCTGACAAGGCCTCACGTACGGGCCTGCGCACCGGCGATCTCCTGCTCCCCGATGTCTTGAAGCAAAAACTCTCCCAGCGCCTCAAAGAAAACAACGCGCTGCTGAAAAGCCTGGATGCTCCCGTGTTGAATGCCAAGAAGGTCATCACTGATACGCTCGCTGCGGCCGAGGTGCTCCGTCCTTTCATTACCAACACCGTTGTTTTTCTCCACCAGGCCTTGGAAAAAAAAGCCAGTATTCTGTTTGAAGGCGCTCAAGGAACATTCCTCGACATCGACCATGGAACATATCCCTACGTCACCAGCTCGAACACAACCTCCGGCGGCGCTTGTACGGGCAGCGGAGTGCCTCCTCACCGGATTGACAAGGTCATTGGTGTTCTCAAGGCCTATACAACCCGAGTTGGGGAGGGGCCCTTCACGACCGAGGACGACGCCTTGAGCGACCGGTTCCATGCGATGGGCCGTGAATTCGGTGCCACGACCGGAAGAGCCCGGCGCTGCGGCTGGTTCGATGCCGTCTCAACCAGATATTCCGTGATTCTCAATGGCATCGATGAACTCGCCATCACGAACCTCGATGGCCTTGACGGTGTCGAGTCGATCAAACTCTGCGTGGCCTACCGGCTTGATGGCAAAGTGCGGGATTTCCCCCCGACTGACTCCGACCAACTCGCCCGCTGCCAGCCAATCTACACAGAGATGCCCGGCTGGATGGTATCCACCGAAAAGGCCAAGAAATTTGCTGACCTTCCGCCCAAAGCCCGCGCGTATGTTAAAAAAATCGCGGAGCTCACTGGGGCCAAGCTTTCCATCGTGAGTATTGGCCCCGCCCGCGCCCAGACTATTCGCCTCTGATCGTGAGCACTCCCCCAAAACATGTTGCCATTATCATGGATGGCAATGGACGCTGGGCGGAGCAGCGCGGGTTTCCGCGCTTGGCTGGACACGAGGCTGGCTCGAAGTCCATCGAGCGCTGCGTGCAGGCTTGCTTGGACACCGGCGTGCAATACCTCACGCTCTACGCCTTTTCTTCCGAAAACTGGAAGCGACCTGCGCTGGAGGTCAATGGACTCATGCTCCTGCTGGAAAATTTTCTGAACCAAAAGCGTGATGAAATGGTTCGCGAGGGCATACGGCTTCACCACATCGGCCGCATTCACGAACTTCCCAGCGTCTGCCAACGCAAGTTGCGGGAAGCGATGGAGGCGACGGCCGCGAATACCAAGCTGCACTTCACTCTCGCCCTGAGCTACAGTGGACGCACCGAAATCCTCGATGCTGTGCAATCACTCGCCCATGAGGTGGCTCAGGGAAATTTGAATCCGAAAGCTATTACTTCCCAAGTATTCGAATCCCACCTTCACACAGCTGGCATTCCCGACCCCGACCTGCTCATCCGCACCTCCGGGGAAATGCGTATTTCCAATTTCCTCCTTTGGCAGCTCAGCTACACGGAAATCCACGTCACGAAAAAATACTGGCCCGATTTTGGTCGGGACGACTTCCTCGCCGCGTTGGCGGACTTCCAATCCCGTTCTCGCCGATTTGGCGGGGTCTGATGCCACTGTGAGTACGGCCTTCTCAAAACAAATCACAAACATTGCCGCCTATCGATTTGCCGAGTTGAGCGATCTCAAAACTCAGCGCAAACGCCTCATCGATCTTTGCGGGAAAGAAGGACTCAAAGGCACAATTCTTCTGAGCCCCGAGGGCATTAACCTTTTTGTGGCCGGCTCGGAGGAGGGAATTGAAGTCTTGCTCCAGGCCCTCCGCACTTTGCCCGGGCTCGAAGATCTCTCCCCGAAGGTTAGCTTGAGTGCTCAGCAACCGTTCTCCCGAATGCTCGTCAGGATTAAAAAGGAAATCATCGCCTTTGGTGTGGATGGTATCAATCCCGCCCGCAGAACCTCCCCAAAACTCTCGGCTGCCGAGCTCAAACGCTGGATTGATGAGGGGCGGAGGTTCACGCTGCTGGACACGCGCAACGACTACGAGATCAAACTCGGCACCTTTCGCGGGGCGCTCGCTGCTGGCATTGACCATTTTCGTGATTTTCCCAAGGCGGTTGCCAAGCTTCCGGAGTCCCTCAAAGATAAGCCCGTCGTTATGTTTTGTACTGGTGGCATTCGTTGTGAGAAGGCGGGCCCCTACATGGAAAGTCAAGGCTTCCGGAACATCCATCAGCTCGATGGCGGCATTCTCAAATATTTCGAGGAATGCGGCGGCGCGCATTACGATGGAGAATGTTTTGTTTTCGACCAGCGCGTCGGGGTTGATCCCGCCCTGCGTGAAACAGAATCCTCCCAATGCTTCCGCTGCCTCTCGCCTCTGACGGCGGAGGATCAAAACAATCCACGCTATGTTCCCGGAAAGTCGTGTCACTTTTGTTTCCAATCCCCCGCTGAAGCAATGGCCGCAAGGATTTTCCAAAGCGAGCAGGCGATCCAACGCGCCACAAACCCGCTCCCGGGCAGTACTCCGCGCGATAATTTTCGACCGATTATCATTCCGCCAGAATCCTCTGGTCTCCCGCTTTTAGAAACGATTTGCGGTATTTTTTCCCACACTGCACGCCAGGACTGGATACGCATTTTTGACCAATCCTGTCTCCTGGATTCGGATTTTCAGCGTGCATCCCCCGAGCGCCTCGTGAGGGCGGCGGAGCGGTTTTATCGAAAAAATTCCGCTGAAGTGGAGCCTGAGGTGAGTGTCGATATTGGCATCCTTTACGAAGACGAGGCTATTCTGGTTCTCAACAAACCGGCGCCTCTCCCGATCCATCCCAGCGGGCGCTTCAATCGCAACACGCTCCAATCGATACTCCACACGGCATACCATCCGCAAAAACCACGCCCCGCTCACCGATTGGATGCCAATACAACCGGCCTTGTCGTTTTCACTCGCACGCGTCACTTTGCGAAAATTGTCCAACCGCAATTCGAGCGCGGCGAAGTTCAAAAAACATATCTCGCGCGGGTTTACGGCAATCCAACGGACGACTCCTTTTCCTGTTCCGCCGCGATCGGGGATTTCCCAATCATCGCAGGGGCTCGATCGGTTGATGAGAGCAGCGGCCTTCCCGCACGCACCGATTTTCGTGTACTTCGTCGAGAGGCCAATGGCACATCCTTGATCGAGGCTCGACCTATCACGGGTCGGACAAACCAGATTCGTCTGCATCTCTGGCATCTGGGTTTTCCGATTTGTGGGGACCCGGTTTATTTGCCTGAAAACGCTCTGGGTCATCGGCAGACGCTGGCAGTGGGTGATCCTCCCCTGTGTCTGCACGCCTGGAAACTCACCTTCAAGCATCCGCTCACTTTCGAAGTCATCACCTTCGAGGCTCCAACTCCGGCTTGGAGCACCTCAACGGCTTACTGAACGGAGCAAAATCGGCTTCGTTTGAAAAACGACTTAGAAAATAATGGTCGCCCGTCCCCCAACAACCAGGGCGTTACTGAGTTGGCTGCTGCCGCTGGGGTTGATGAGGTATTGGATATCGGGTTGAACGACTAGCCATGGGGTGATCTGCGTTTGGTAAGTGAATTCCACAACCATCTCCGGACTCAACGGCTGCCCGTTCTCATCTCCAAGCGAGTTCTGCGCCCCGTTGCTTAAATGCGCCATGCCAAAGCCCAGCCCTGCGGTATCCTCATCTCGGGTGGGAATACAGCCCCTGTAAGTGATTCCGGCATCAAAATAAAAATCAACGACATTTCGGTCCGCAGGGGTGAATGACACTCTGCTAAAGCAGGCAAGCCCTTGATCGGATTTCTGCGGCGTAGCCGAAAGAGGCCCGGCCTCTCGGAGGATCATTTGATCAATAACCGCATAGTATCCAGAATTGCCCGAACTTGTCGTTGGCGCCAGTGCATCGGCGTTTGTTCCCGTCTGAAACCACGCCCCGGCCTTGAACTGCCCAGCCAAGCCCGTCTCGCACTCCTCGGAATTCCACCGACACTGGGCCTCGTTGAAGATGGTAACTCCAATCTGAGAATCCAAACGCCAACGGAAACCGTGACGATTCACATCTTGGGCAAAAACATTCCCCTGAAAAACGGCACTTTGATAAGTAAACCAGTGGTTCGGATTCCAAGCGATGCGAGTGCCGAGGGTTCCCAACGGAAACACAGGACCACCCTCTGGAAGATTCATAGAGGCAATCGGAGGCCAGCCAAACGTGGCGTTGATGAAGAGGCCGGCATAATCGGAAACCAGAAACTCTGAGTCTGCTGAGATTTGTCCCAGTCGGATGGAAAGTTTTTCTTCCAGCAAATTTTGCTGAAACCAAGATTCAAACATCCGCAAAGTATTAAAACCAGAAATATTGGAGACCGTTAAAAAGTTCCCGACGAGATCCTCGCTGGCATCACGTCCGCTCAACCAAAGCCAAGTTGTACTTGCGCTGGCTCCCTTCCATCC
>Ga0214921_10001392_pt1 | contig 41530 bp, 34 predicted proteins | sample LL1505_MetaG_FD_177992 | JGI IMG/M metagenome (GOLD analysis project Ga0214921, IMG submission 177992) | Freshwater microbial communities from Lake Lanier, Atlanta, Georgia, United States - LL-1505 | ecosystem: Environmental > Aquatic > Freshwater > Lake | place: USA: Georgia | collected...
TGGGCTTTAGGGTTATCCCCAAAAATGGCCCTCTTAGAATGAAGCCATGACAAATACTGTGCTTGAAAAAAATGCCGTGGTGCGTGGATTGTGCCCGCACGACTGTCCTGACACCTGTGCCTTGCTCACCACGGTGGAAAACGGCCGCGCCGTGAAGGTGCAGGGCAACCCCGACCACAAGCACACCCAAGGGGTGTTGTGCACCAAAGTATCGCGCTATACCGAGCGAACCTACAGCCCCGAGCGCTTGATGTTTCCTCTCAAACGCTCTGGCCCCAAGGGCTCGGGACAGTTTGTGTGCGTTTCATGGGAGGAGGCCATTGCCGACATTGCCGCCAAGCTCAAGCTGGTGGCGGCCGATCAGGCAGAGGCCATCTTGCCTTACAGCTACGCCGGCACCATGGGTTGGGTTCAGGGTGAGGCCATGGCCTCGCGCTTTTTTCACAAATTGGGCGCCTCTTTGCTAGACCGCACCATCTGTGCTTCTGCCGGAGGGGAGGGCCTGGTTTACACGCTGGGCGGCAAGTTTGGCATGCAAACTGAGTTCTTCTCGGAGTCCAACCTGATTGTGATATGGGGCAGTAACTCAATTTCTAGCAATGTGCACTTTTGGCGCCGGGCCCAAGAGGCCAAGCGCCATGGGGCCAAACTGATCTGCATCGACCCCCGCCATAGCGAAACCGCAGAAAAATGCCATGTGCATTTGCCCATCAAACCCGGCACCGATGCCGCTTTGGCCTTGGCCATCATGCGTGAGCTGGTGGTGAATAATTGGCTGGATGCCGACTACATTGAACAATACACCTTAGGCTGGGATGCGCTGCGCGAACGGGCCATGACCTGGACTTTGGAACGCGCCGCAGAAGTGTGCGGCATAGAGCCCGAGCAGATTCGGGCCTTGGCCAAAGACTGGGGCACCACACCCAAAGCCGCCATTCGTTTGAACTACGGCATGCAGCGCGTTAAAGGCGGCGCCAATGCGGTGCGCGCCATTGCGTGCTTGCCCGCCTTGACCGGCGCTTGGCGCGACAGAGCTGGTGGCTTGTTGCTTAGCAGCTCAAGCAATTTCAAAGTCAACAAACAAGATTTACATCGCCCCGATTTGTTGGGCGCGCGCCGCCCTCGCATGCTGAACATGTCGACCATTGGCAATGACTTGAACAACCCGGGCAGCCACACGTGGGGCCCGCAAGTGAAGGCGTTGGTGGTCTACAACAGCAACCCCCTGGCAGTGGCACCGCAGTCGAGCATGGTGGCAAAAGGTTTTGCCCGCGAAGACTTGTTCACGGTGGTGATGGAGCATTTCCAAACCGATACAGCCGACTACGCCGACTATGTGCTGCCAGCCACCACGCAGCTCGAACACTGGGACGTGCAAGGCAGCTATGGCCACACCGATGTGTTGCTCAACCGACCCGCCATTGAGCCAGTGGGGGAGGCCAAATCGAACAGCGAAATTTTTCGACTGCTGGCCAAAGCCATGGACTTTAACGAGCCCTGTTTCAGTGAAGACGATTTAAGCCTGTGCCGCACAGCCGTTGGCTCAGAAATTGATTTTGAGGCGCTGTTGGCCCATGGTTTTGTGGCCCTGAATGTGCCCGATGCGCCCTTTGCACAAGGCGCCTTTCCAACGCCCTCGGGTCGTTGCGAATTTGTGAGCGAACGTTTGGCCGCTCAGGGCTTAGACCCCTTGCCCAATCACATTCCAAATTATGAAGTGCCAACTGCAGGCGACCGCTATCCCTTGGCCATGATTTCGCCGCCTGCGCGAAATTTTTTGAACTCAACGTTTGTCAATGTGGAAAGTTTGCGGGCCATCGAAAAAGAACCCTTGGTGGAAATCAGTTTGATGGATGCTGCCGCGCGTGGCATTTCGACGGGCGATACCGTGAAGGTATTCAACGACCGCGGTGAGTACCATTGCAAAGCCGATGTGAGTGCGCGCGCCAGACCCGGCGTGGTCAACGGCCTGGGCATTTGGTGGCGCAAGATGGGCTTGAACGGCACCAATGTGAATGAGGTGACCAGCCAGTTGCTCACCGACTTAGGCCGAGCGCCTGTGTTTTACGATTGCCAAGTGGAAGTGGCGCTTCTCAAGAAAGCTTAAAGACAATGTCGGAAATTTTGATTCAACGTACACACACCTTGGGTATGGAAAAAGCCCGTGCTATTGCCGCAAAGTGGCAGCAGGAAGCCCAAGACGATTGGGGCATGGACTGCACTTATGTCGCTAATCAAACCAATGAACAGGGTGAGTTGCAAGACCGTCTGAACTTTGAGCGAGCAGGCGCTTCAGGCTATTTGGAAGTCACTGCCTCTCAGCTCACCATGAAGCTTGAATTGGGTTTTTTAATGGCGTCTTTCAAAGACAAAATCGAAGAAAAAATAACCAGCAACTTAGACAAACTGTTGGCTTGAAAATAATTGGGGTCAGATCAACATTAATTTCCAATCAGTGAGGGCTGAAACCAAAGGGGGCTGAACGATTTCTGGTACCCCAGTATGAGGAAGCCCCCTTTGGTTTCAGCCCTCACTGATTGACCAAATTAATGTTGATCTGACCCCAATTATTTTTTCACGGCAAATCTGTATTTTCCTCGCGAGCCTGCGCATTGCGAGGCCCAACAGTGCCTAATCGGGCCTTCAAGGATTGAGGTTGGCCCGTGATGATGGCGGCATAGTTGGTGGTGTTGGACAAAACCTTTTTCACGTAGTCGCGGGTTTCGGTGAAGGGAATGTTTTCGGCCCAAATAGCGGCTTCCAAAACGGGTCCTTTTCGCCAGTTGCGTGACCGGCTGGGGCCAGCGTTGTAGGCGGCTGCGGCCAAGGGCATCGAGCCGTCAAACTCATCGAGAACCAATTTGAGGTAGCCGGTGCCGATGGCCACATTGATTTCTTGATCGGTGATTTGGTGGGGTTGAAAGTTGGTTAGGCCAATTTTTTTGGCGGTCCATTTGGCAGTGGCGGGCATGACTTGCATCAAGCCTGCTGCGCCCACCACCGATTTGGCGTCCATGATGAAGCGGCTTTCTTGCCTGATCAAACCGTAAACATAGGCAGGATCGAGTTGGACATCCTTTGATTTTCGAAGCACGGTTTCTTTGAGCGGCATGGGAAAGCGTTGGTCAAAATCGATTTGTGTTTTGGTGCGATCGCTGGTGTTGATGCAGCGGTCCCACACTTGCTTGCTGCAGGCCAAGTCGGCGGCAGCCAACAATTCGCGTTCACCCATGCCGCCAGGGGTGTGCAGGTTGGTGCTGTAGTTCCACTCTCGGTTGCCTTCAGATCTGAGGCCCAAGCTCAAAGCGGTCAAGGCGCGTTGCAGGCCGGCGTTTTGAGCTGCCAGTGTTTTTTCTGTGGGTGTCAGAGGGGCCGGTTTGGCTGGCGCTGTGATGGCTTGGCCAAGTTCTTCCATGGCAAGTTGTTCGTAAAAGCCTTTGACGCCGGCAATGCTTTGAAGCGCTGCGAGGGCTTCTGTGCGCATGGGGTCTGTGGCCGCAGCGTTTGTGCCTGTGCCTGTGCCAGAGCCTGTGCTTGTTCCTGTTCCTGCGCTCAAAGCCAATTGTGCTCGGGCTTTCCAGTAAATCCAGGTGGGATCTTGCTTGGCGCTGTCCATGGCATCGACGGCCCCCATGACGGCTTTCCAATCGCCGCTTCTGAGTGCAGCACGCGTTTTCCAAATGAGCAAATCGTCATTCAAGTCTTGATTGCGCGTTACTTTATTGAAGTAGCTGTGGGCGTTGTCTTGCAGTTTTTGCGCGGCTTGTTTGCCAATCACGGCCCAAACCCAGTTGTGCTCTTCTTTGGTGAGCATCAGGCCCCATTTTTTTTCGAGCTGTTGTGCGGCTTTGTCGGGGTCGGTGTTGGCAATTCGAATGAGGGCCAAGACGGCAAGCTCTTTGCGTTTCTTGGTGATGGCCAAGATGTGTTTGTCCAAATATTTTTGCGGGTCAGAGTGAATCAGGATGGCTTGCTTGCCGAGTTCGCCCGATTCAATGTTGAGCGCCAATTGAGCAGCGCGCGGGCGGTTGTTGTCCATGGCTAGGCGGGCTTTGCGCCACACATCGAGTGCGTCAATTTTTTTCAGATCGTGCAGCTTGTCTGCCGTGTAGGTGCATCCGTCTTCGGTGTCTCGGAAGGCATACCAAAGGCGTTTGAGCTCAGCAACGGTTTCAGGTTTGGAGAGCAATGGCTCGGTTGACAAGGCGTAGCAACGCACCTCTCTGTCGTCGTTCATGCGAAAGCGAGGGTACTCCTGTGTGAAGACGGCCCAGTCACGTTGTCTGCCCAACTGCAGAAGCCAATCGTTGCGCAAACGGTCTTCGGCATAAGTGCCTGCGTATTGCGACAAAAACTGCTGAATTTCGGCGTCACTGGCTTGGTCTAACCTCACCCGCAGTTCCCAATAAGCGGCCCAGGGCTCTAGGATGTGGCCTTTGGCTCTGGGCAGGAGCCGGGTCAGTTGTCCTTTGTCGTTCTTTTTGAAGGCCTGGCTCATCTCCAAAATGAGCTCATCCCCCCTGTTTTGGGCGTTGGTTTGACCCAAGGCGGGGTTCATGACCGAGAAAATGAGGACGGAAGCCCCAAGCGATGTCAAAATCTGTGTGAATTGCATAGGTCGATTATGGACAAATCAGAAGCCAAAAAACAAATTCGCCAAGACTTGTTGAATGCGCGCCTCAACATGACGGACCGCCAAGCTCGGGTGGACGCCCTTCAGCGCGTCATGCGCATTTGGTTGTTTGGCCGCCCTGAGTTGGTCATTGGCGCTTATTGGCCCATCAAAGGCGAGTTCGATCCTTTGCCTGCACTGCACCGTTGGAAAGAAGATGGCGAACTGACAGGCGAGGCGCAATTGCGACGCATTGGTTTGCCCGTGGTGGACAAAGTGAACAAAACGCTCACCTTCCACGCGTGGTACCCCGGTTGCCCCATGGAAGAGGACGCCTATGGCATTCCCAAACCCAAGGACACCGAAATCATTGTGCCCACTTTGTTGTTTGTGCCCTGTGTGGGGTACACCGCAGGCGGTTATCGCTTGGGGTATGGCGGTGGTTTTTACGACCGTACTTTGGCCACTTTGCAACCCAAGCCCTTTACGGTGGGTCTCGGATTTACGCAAGGCTATGTGGACGATTTTGAACCCGAGCCACACGATGTGCCGCTCGATGCCATCTTGAACGACAACGGTGTGGTTTGGCCTGTGGGCTAAAGTCTTTGGAAGTGAAGTAGTTTTTTTATGGCAAGACCCAAATCCGCCACGCACGACATCAAACGCGATGCCATTTTGGACATTGCGGCGCAGTGTTTTGCCGATCGCAGCTACCCTGCTGCCAGCATGAATGAAATTGCCACGGCGTGTGGCACGTCCAAAGCGCGGCTGTATCACTACTACGACAGCAAAGAAGCCATTTTGTTTGACCTGATGGACCGCTACACGCAGCGTTTGTTGTCGCTGATTGCGTCGACGGACGCTACGGCGCAGCGCCGCAATTTGGACGATCGTGCGGCCTTGCATGAGCTCATTCGTGCGTTTTTGCAGGAGTACGAAAGCTCGGCCACAAGGCATGTGGCCTTGCTCAATGACACGCAGTTTTTGAGTGATGTGCCCGATGAGCATTTAGGAACACCGGCTATCTCGCCGCGCGAGCTCATTTTGAATCGCCAACGCGATGTGGTGGCCGCCGTCACGCGTGCTTTGCGCCGTGCCTATCCTGATCGCCTCAATGCTTCTAACCAAACTGCCATTACCATGATGTTGTTCGGTATGATCAACTGGACCTTCACATGGCTTCGTCCTGGCGGCCCCATCTCGTATGTGGCCTTTGCGGAAGAAGTCATTGCCCTCTTAGAAAAGGGTTTGAATTAATTTAATTGGGGTCAGATCAACATTAATTTCCAATCAGTGAGGGCTGAAGGCAAGGGGGGCTGAACGATTTCTGGTACCCCAGTATGAGGAAGCCCCCCTTGCCTTCAGCCCTCACTGATTGACCAAATTAATGTTGATCTGACCCCAATTAAATTAATTTATCACTGGAGAAGAAACATGAACCAACCCACAAAAGCATTTGCATCGCAAGCCGACCTGGCGGACAAGGTTATTAAGTTTGAGCAGCTTAGCAAGCACTGCTGGGCTTACACCGCTGAAGGCGATCCAAACTCTGGTGTGATCATTGGCGACAAGTTCATCATGGTGAGTGACGCCACAGCAACACCTAGCATGGCGCGCGATTTGATCAAGCAAATTCGCACCATCAGCGACAAGCCCATCAAGTACGTGTTGCTCACACACTACCACGCTGTGCGCGTGTTGGGTGCCAGTGCTTATGCGGCTGAAGGCGCCACAGAAGTCATTGCCAGCCAAGGCACCTACGAGCTCATCGTGGAGCGCGGCGCGCAAGACATGAAGAGCGAGATGGAGCGCTTCCCCCGATTGTTCCGCGGTGCTGAAGAAGTGCCAGGCCTTACTTGGCCCACCATGGTGATTGGCGGCGGTGATGCCACCAAAGGTGAAGTACCCGGTAAATTGGTGCTTGATTTAGGTGGCGTGAAAGTTCAAATCTGGAGCCCCGGTTATGGCCACACTCGCGGCGACACCATTGCTTGGGTGGAAGAAGAGAAGGTGCTTTTCTCTGGCGACTTGGTGGAATACGAAGCGGGTGTGTACACCGGCGATGCGCAACTCGAAGAGTGGCCTGCCACTCTGGAAGCTTTGCGCGCACTCAAAGCCGAAGCCATCGTGCCCGGTCGTGGTGAAGCCATGAAAGGTCAAGCCAATGTGAACAAGGCCTTGGATTACACCAAGCGCTGGGTGGAAACCTTGTTCAATGCTGGCAAAGAAGCCGTTGCGGGCAAGATGGATTTGAAAGCCGCCATGGCCCACACCCGCAAAAGCATGGACCCTGTGTTTGGTCATGTGTTCATCTACGAACACTGCTTGCCCTTCGACGTGACCCGCGCCTACGACGAAGCCTCCGGCATCAAAAACCCCCGCATCTGGACCGCAGAGCGCGACATCGAAATGTGGAAAGCACTGCAGGCCTGAAATTAATGTTGATCTGACCCCAATTAAAGTTTCATGAGCTCGCGCACGTCGGTTTCGTAGTCTTTGAGTTTGCGCTGCGCTTTCAAGCGTTGAGCTGGGGTTGTGGTGTTGTGGAGTTGCGCTAAATTTTGGCAAGCTTGCTGCTCAAGTTGAAGCTGCTTGGACAACTCTGCGCCATCTTTGGGTCTGACCGATTGCAAAATCAGCGACTGCAGCGCTGACTCGACTTGGGCTAATGGCATGGCCGGTTTGGTTATTTCGGACGACATGGCCTGCAGCGCATTCAACTGATCTTGCTGGCGCTTAAGTCGCTGCTGATAGCCCCATTCTGGGGTCCAAGCGGACTGTGAAAATTGTTGCTTCAAAATTTGCCGTTGATCTGAATTCAAATCGCCATAAAACGAGCTGAAGCGTTCTGCTGCCATATCGACACGCTTTTTCAATCTTGTATCGGGCGAGCCTTGTAGCCACTTCTTTTTCCAGTCCTCATTGCGCGAAGCCCATTCTTTTTCCAAATGCTTGAACTGCTTGGCGCTGAGTTGTGAGACCACCGGTGCAGCCAAACGACTGCCCTCCTGAATGACCGCTTCGATGCGAATTTGTGCGCCGTCCCAAATTTTGCAGGCTTGTTCGGGGGTGATATTTTGCGGTGCCAGCGTTTGGGCTTGCACCAGCAACTCGGCAATGGCCGGCAGTTCTTCTTTGCGGTGCCAGGCCTGAAGCTTGTGGAGCGCGGCCTTGGCTTGGGGGCCTTGGACATCGCTGAAATCGATGTAGCTGTCTAACCACCAAGAGGCGAGTTCGGGCAGCTTGTTGTAGCCCAAGCGAACGGCGCTGCATCCCGTGAAAATGGCGCTAATCGACAAGGCCATCACAGAAGCCACGATAATTCGGTACCCAAAGGATAATTTCGACATGCCGGACACCTCAGTTAATCAATCTATATTTTCGCTTGAACGGCCGCTGGACGTGGTTGTCATGGCCGCTGGTAAGGGTACTCGAATGAAGAGTCGCCTGCCCAAGGTTTTGCAACGCTTGGCTGGCACACCCTTGCTGGGCCATGTGCTGGGCACAGCGGCGCAACTGAAAGCGCGTTCTGCTGTGGTGATCACGGGCCACGGCGCTGCAGAAGTGGAAGCAGCCGTTGCCAAAACATCGGGCGACTTGGCCCTTAAATTTGTTCGGCAAGAACCCCAATTGGGCACCGGCCATGCCGTGCAACAAGCCGTGCCTGAATTGGCCGACGATGGCTTGGTGGTGGTTTTGTCTGGCGATGTGCCGCTAACCCAAACCGACACGCTCAAGGCTTTGATCGCTTGCGTGCGCAAGGGTTCAGCGTCTGCCGATAGTTTGGCTTTGCTCACTCTGGACATGCCCAACCCCACAGGCTACGGCCGCATTGTGCGCAACGCGCAAGGCGATCACGTGCTGGCCATCGTGGAGCAAAAAGATGCCAGCCCAGAGCAACTCCAAATTCAAGAGGTGTACAGCGGCATCATGGCGGTGCCCGCCAAGCAACTCAAAACCTGGCTGGCCAAACTCGACAACCACAATGCCCAAGGTGAGTACTACCTCACCGATGTGGTGAAGTGGGCTGTGGCCGATGGCGTGAAGGTGGTGGCGCATCGCATTCAAGACGAGCTGCAAGTGACGGGCGTTAACAGCCCTCAACAACTGGCTCAATTGGAGCGCGCATACCAGTTGAAAAATGCCAACGAATTGATGCTGCAAGGCGTGCGCCTGGCCGACCCAGCGCGCTTGGATGTGCGTGGCCAATTGCACTGCGAAGCCGATGTCGAAATTGATGTGAACTGTGTGTTCGAAGGCCAAGTGCACTTGGGTGAAGGCGTGCGCATTGGCCCCAACTGCGTCATTGCCAACGCGCGCATTGCCGCGGGTGCCGTGATTCATGCCTTCACGCACATCGATGGTGAAAAGCTGGGTGTGACGGTGGGCGAGGGCTCTTTGATTGGTCCCTTTGCACGGCTGCGGCCTGGTGCCGATTTGGCCGCTGAAGTGCACATTGGCAATTTTGTGGAAGTTAAAAATTCCACCATGGCCAAAGGCGCCAAAGCCAACCACTTGGCTTACCTGGGCGATGCCACAGTGGGCGAGCGCGTGAACTACGGCGCGGGCAGTATCACGGCCAACTATGACGGTGCCAACAAACACCGCACCGTGATTGAAAACGATGTGCACATTGGCAGCAACTGCGTGCTCATTGCCCCTGTCACCATTGGTGCGGGCGGTACAGTGGGTGGTGGCTCGGCCATTTCAAAAAGCACCGAGCCTGGTGCTTTGAGTGTGGCGCGTGGCCGGCAAACCAGCATTGCCAATTGGCAACGACCCCAAAAAACCCCTAAGAACAAATAACAGCAGGCCAGTGAACTTCAAACACTTGGCAAGCTGAGTTCAGTGCCAAATTTGGCGCGTTTGAGGCTGAAGAAGGTTTTGACGTTTCTCACATTGGCGTCTTGCGTGAGCAATTTTTGCGTGAGCGCCAAGTAGGCTGGCATGTCTGGCGTTTGCACCACCAGCACAAAGTCGGGCCCGGGTGAGACACGCCAGCATTGCTGAACCGCTGGCTCTTGCACTGCGCGTGTTTCGAAAGCTTGTAGCCATTCCTCGCCCTGTTTGTCGAGGCTGACTTCGATCAATGCCGAGAGGCCGTGGCCCAAATACTGCCCCAATTTGTTGGCCGACAAAATGGCCACTTGCTTTTCAATCCAACCCTCTTGTTGCAGGCGCTTGGTTCTGCGCAGGCAGGTTGGGGCTGAGATGCGCAACTTTTCGGCCAAGGCCACATTGTTGAGGCTGGCATCGGCTTGCAACAGGGCCAACAACTTGAGGTCCGTGGCGTCCAATGCGGCTGGGTTTTCAAGTGGATTTGTCATTGATGTGTTTTTAATTTTAAATTTATCAATAAAATGAAATAATAATTTAAATATAGTAATTTATGAAATATAAATTCAATTAAGTCAATTTATTTTAATGTAATTTCATTATAAGAAGCATAAGATCCTCCCACATTCGAATTGAAGGGTTGGCTTATGTGCGGCATTGTTGGTGCAGTTTCCGATAGAAACATCGTCCCTATTTTGGTACAAGGCTTGCAGCGCTTGGAATACCGGGGCTACGACTCTTGCGGCGTGGCCATCCATGAGGCCAGCCTCAAACACGGACAGGGTGGGCTGAAGCGAGCGCGCAGCACATCGCGCGTGTCTGAACTCATGAGCCAAATAGAAACCGATCATTTGGCCAGCGGCACCGGCATTGCGCACACCCGCTGGGCCACGCACGGTGCACCGGCTGTGCACAACGCACACCCCCACTTCAGCTCAGGCCCTGGCACATTGGCTTCTTTGGCAAACAAACCCGGCCGTGTGGCCTTGGTGCACAACGGCATCATCGAAAACCACGATGAATTGCGCGCGCAGTTGCAAGCCAAGGGTTATGTGTTCACCAGCCAAACCGACACCGAGGTGATCTCGCATTGGGTCGACAGTGTGTATGACGGCGATTTGTTTGAGGCGGTGAAGCGCACAGTTTTGGAATTGAAAGGCGCATACGCCATCGCTGTTTTTCACAAAGACGAACCCCAGCGTGTGGTGGGTGCACGCGCCGGCTCACCGCTTATTTTGGGTGTGGGCACTTCGCATCACGAAAACTTTTTGGCCAGTGATGCCATGGCGCTGGCCGGTATCACCGATCAAATTGTGTACCTCGAAGAGGGCGATTTGGTTGACATTCAATTGGGTAAATATTGGATTGAAGACCGCCATCACCAGCGCGTAGAACGCCCTGTCAAAACGGTGCATGCCCACAGTGGCGCGGCAGAGTTGGGGCCTTACCGCCACTACATGCAGAAAGAAATTTTTGAGCAACCGCGCGCCATTGCAGACACATTGGAAGGTGTCGAGCACATCGTGCCAGAGTTGTTTGATGGTGTGAGTGGTGGCGCCAATTCCGCCAGTGCGTTCCAAGTTTTCAAAGACATTGACAATGTTTTGATCTTGGCGTGTGGCACCAGTTATTACAGCGGCTGTGTGGCCAAGTATTGGTTGGAGTCTGTCGCAAAAATACCTTGCCAAGTGGAAATTGCCAGCGAGTATCGCTACCGAGATTCAGTGCCCAACCCCAAAACCTTGGTGGTCACCATCACGCAATCGGGCGAAACGGCTGACACCTTGGCCGCATTGCGACATGCGCAAAGTTTGGGCATGCATCACACCCTCACCATTTGCAACGTGGCCACTTCGGCCATGGTGCGTGAGTGCAAGTTGGCGTATGTCACGCGCGCTGGCGCCGAAATTGGTGTGGCTTCTACCAAGGCTTTCACCACGCAGTTGGCAGGCTTGTTTTTGCTCACCTTGGCTTTGGCCCAAAGCAAAGGTCGATTGAGCGAAGCCGACGAAGCCATGCACTTGAAAGACATGCGCCACTTGCCCGCCGCTTTGCAAGCAGTACTGGCACTCGAGCCGCAAATTATCAGCTGGTCGCAAGAGTTTGCGTCGAAAGAAAACGCTTTGTTCTTAGGCCGTGGCACGCATTACCCCATTGCACTGGAAGGTGCTTTGAAGCTGAAAGAGATTACCTACATTCATGCGGAAGCCTATGCTGCGGGTGAACTCAAGCATGGCCCCTTGGCTTTGGTGACCAGTGAGATGCCGGTGGTGACAGTGGCCCCCAACGATGCGCTGCTAGAAAAACTCAAAAGCAATATGCAAGAGGTGCGTGCGCGGGGTGGCGTGCTGTATGTGTTGGCCGATGGCGATACGAAGATTGAGAGCAGTGAAGGCGTGAACGTGATTCGCATGCCCGAGCACTATGGTGTGTTGTCGCCTATTCTTCACGTGGTGCCTTTGCAGTTGTTGGCGTATCACACGGCTTGTGCAAGGGGCACGGATGTGGACAAGCCGCGTAATTTGGCAAAGAGTGTGACGGTGGAGTGATCTTTGGGTTGGGTGAGGTTTTTTTCCGGATGGGCGTTGATGCGATAGTATGAGGAAGCCCCCCTTGCCTTCAGCCCTCACTGATTGACCAAATTAATGTTGATCTGACCCCAATTATTTCCCCCCACATGCGAAAATCCGAAAAAATTACCAAGCACAAACACCCATGCAAGCCACAAAAATTGGACTCATCGGCCTAGGCGTCATGGGCGAAAACCTGGCGCTTAATTTGGAGCGCAACGGCTTCAGCGTCACTGGCTTCGATCTGGATGAGAACAAAAGAAACAGCTTTGCAAAACGCACCCAAGGCCTGAACGCCTGCGCTGCCCATTCACTGCCTGAGTTCGTGGCCAATTTGCAATTGCCCCGCCGCGTGTGGCTCATGGTGCCTGCTGGTGCGCCTGTGGATGCCGTGCTGAGTGAACTTCGCTCTTTGCTATCGCCTGGTGACGTGGTGATTGATGGTGGCAACACCTTGTACCGTGACACACAAAGAAGAATCGACTGCCTAGAAAACACCGGTATTTTGTATGTGGGCACTGGCGTGAGTGGCGGTGAAGAGGGCGCCTTGAATGGTCCTGCCTTGATGCCAGGTGGATCTTCGCAAGCTTGGCCCTTGGTTCGACCGTTTTTGCAAGCCATCGCCGCCAAAGCCGATGATGGACAGCCCTGCTGCGAATGGATGGGCCCAGGCGGTGCTGGACACTTTGTGAAGATGGTGCACAACGGCATTGAATATGCCGATATGCAAATGATTTGTGAGGCCTATGCCCTCATGAAAGGCCTTGGCATCAAAGCGCCGCAAATGAGCGCTGTGTTTCGCCAATGGGGTGAGGGTGAGTTGAGCAGTTATTTGATTGACATCACGGCCGACATCTTGGCGCATCAAGATCCTGAAACGGGTCAGGCCTTGGTTGAAATGATTTTGGACACGGCTGAACAAAAAGGCACCGGCAAGTGGACCAGCCAAGTGGCCTTGGATTTGGGTGTGAGCGCCCCCACCATTGCCGATGCTGTTTTTGCGCGAACTATGAGCGCACTTCAACCCGAACGACTGCAGGCTTCCAAATTGCTCACAGGACCCAAGCCCCAAGCGGCGCAAAATTTAGCCGTGGTCTTGCCCAAACTTCAAGGCGCGTTGTTGGCTGCCAAAATCTGCGCTTACGCACAAGGCTTTGCCTTGATCAAAGCGGGTGACAAAGAGCACGACTGGCAATTGCCGATGGACAAGGTGGCGTCGGTATGGCGCGCGGGTTGCATCATTCGTGCGCATTTGTTGGAAGACATTCGCCGCGCCTTTGCTGCCAACAACGATCTCGCCAACTTGCTCATGGATGCACACTTTGCACGCCTCATGGCGCAGTGCCAACAAAATCTGCGTGAGGTGGTGGCCATGGCTGCCATGAGCGGTGTGGCAGTCCCTGCCTTCATGAGCGCCTTGAGCTATTACGACGCCTACCGAACAGAACGATTGCCCGCCAACTTGCTGCAAGCGCAGCGTGATTATTTTGGCGCACACACCTATCAGCGTTTAGACAAACCAGGCAAATTTCACACCCAGTGGCCCAAGGGTGCCCAGTGATGAATTTCAATGTTGAGCTGGTGGCGGCCATGGCGATGTTTGCCTTTGTCACCTCCGTCACGCCGGGCCCCAACAACATGATGCTTTTGTCTTCTGGGGTCAACTTTGGCATGAAGCGCACTTTGCCGCATTGGCTAGGTGTTTCTTTAGGACACTTTGTCATGCTGCTGTTGGTGGGCGCAGGCCTTGAAAGTTTGTTGAAGGCGCACCCCTTGGTTTACCAAGTGATGAAGGTCATCGGCTTTGCTTATCTGCTTTATTTGGCTTGGGGTGTTGCGCGCAGCGGTGCGCCAGAGCGCAGCGGCGAGGAAGCCGCACATCCTATTGGCTTTTTTGGGGCTGCTGCTTTTCAGTGGGTGAATCCGAAAGCCTGGATCATGGCCGTTGGCTATTTCAGCAACTACATGCCCACCGATGCATCCCTTACCTTTGTGGTGCTGACGTGTTTCATGTTCAGCGCCATCAATTTTCCCAGCGTGGGTTTGTGGGTTTGGCTAGGCGCCAAACTGGAGCGTTACCTGCAACACAATACAGTGCGAAGGGTGTTCAATGGCACCATGGCTGTTTTGTTAGTTGCATCCATGGTTCCCGTGTTGATGATCTAAATTGATGGCCATCAAGGCCATCATGTCCCTCATGATGTTGAAAGAGCTTTGGGTTTCCGATCAAACCAAGCCACATACAAAGCGGGCAAGGCAATCAGGGTGAGCAGCGTTGCGGTGATCAAGCCACCTATCACCACAATGGCCAGCGGACGCTGGGTTTCAGAACCAATGTCGTGTGACAGCGCCATGGGCAGTAAGCCCAGAGCTGCCAGCAGGGCCGTCATGAGCACAGTTCGAAGGCGCTGCATAGAGCCTTGCAGCACCGCTTCTACCACCGGCATACCAGATGCCTGCAGCTGCTGAAATACGGTCAGCATCACCACGCCATTGAGAACAGCCTGACCACTCAGTGCAATGAAACCAATGGCAGCAGATACCGACAGCGGAATGGAGAAGATCCAAAGTGCGACAAAGCCACCGATCAAGGCCAAGGGAACATTGATCAAGATCAGACTGGCTGTTTTGAAGGAACCAAACGCATCAAACAGCAGGACAAAGATCAAAAGCAATGAAATTGGCACTACGATAGAAAGACGCTTCATGGCACGTTCTTGATTTTCAAACTCACCGGACCAACTGATGTTGTAGTTACTCTGGACAGTGACATTTTTTTCAACACGTGTCTTCATGTCAGCCACAACAGAGCCCATGTCGCGGTCTTTGATAAAGATGCCTATGGCCATGGTGCGACGACCTGCTTCTCGTGCGATGTTCATGGCACCACTTGTTTCCCGAATGTCAGCCACTGCACCTAAATTGGTGTAACCCCCATCCGGTGTCGCGATTGAAATACCCGCCAAGTTGCCAATGCTGCGACGCTCTTCTGGCAAGCGAACGGTGACAGAAAATTTGCGTTCGCCTTCCCAAATTTGAGTACTTGATTTACCCGCCAATGCTGTTTCGATGACGTCCTGCACATCGCTCACGTTCAAACCATAGCGTGCAGCCCGCTCGCGGCTGATGTCAATCACCAATTGGGGAAGATCACCTGCACGGTCAATTTCTGCACGGTATACACCTTGAACTTGCTTGACTTGACGCTGAATGGACTCGGTCAAACGTTTCAATTCAACCAAGTCATCGCCAGCCACCTTGATGACAATTTGGCCGTCAATTTGTGAGATAGATTCAAGAACGTTGTCGCGTATCGGCTGTGAAAAAGTGGGCTCCATCCCTGGCAAAGCAGATACGGCGCGGTCCATCTCATCGATGAGTTGTTGTTTGGTTAAACCGACTCGCCATGCTTCCGGTGGCTTCACATCGACAAAGACCTCTGCCATGCTGATGGTTTTAGGGTCGGTGCCGTCTTCTGGTTGACCCGCCTTTGAAACCGTGGTGCGCACTTCAGGTACTTTCAACAAGGCCAAGCGGACTTCTCGCAAGATGCGTGTTGCTTCGTTGTTGGAAACACTGGAGGGCAAGCGCACGTTCACCCAAATGGTGCCTTCGTTGAGTTCAGGTAAAAACTCTGAACCTAAGCGCGATGCAGCCACCATGGCCACTGCAAACAAAGACAAAGCAATGGCCACGACTTTGCTGCGATGAGTCAAAGACCAAGCCAATATGGGTTTGTAAATACGCTTGGCGCTAGTGACAACTCGATTGTCGCCATGCGGCAATTTTTTGCGCAACATCCAATAGGTGAGCAGGGGCACCAAGGTCAATGAAAAAACCAAAGCGCCAACCAAAGCGGTGGTCACCGACAGTGCCATCGGTTGAAAAATACGACCTTCATGGCGTTCTAGCGCAAAGATGGGAATGTGCGCAGCAATGATGATGAGCATGGAAAACAAAGTAGGGCGTCCCACTTCATTGGTGGCATTGATAATGACTTCACGCCGCTCGCTCTCCGACATGTCCTTTTTGTTTTCAGCCAAACGGTGCATGATATTTTCAACCACGATCACTGCGCCATCGACAATGATGCCAAAGTCCATGGCGCCTAAACTGAGCAAGTTAGCAGGCACCCCCATGATTTTGAGGCCCAAGAAGGTCGACAACAATGCCAATGGAATAACCAAGACCACGGCCAAACTGGCGCGCCAATTGGACAAGAAGATGTACAAGACCAAAGAGATCAACAAAGCACCTTCGACCAAGTTCTTGAACACTGTTGACAAGGTCTTGTCCATGAGCCAAGTGCGATCATAGAACGGCACAATTTGGACGCCTTTGGGCAAGGTGCGAGAGTTCAACTCGTCTACTTTGACTTTGATGTTTTTTAGAACTTCACTGGGATTTTCTCCTTTGCGCATCACAATGATGCCGGTCACGATGTCGTCATCTGTGTCCTGACCAACTGTGCCCAGCCGAGGTACTGCACCCACTTTCACTTGAGCGATATCGCGAATCAAAATAGGTGTACCGTTGCGTGAGGTGACCACAATTTGGCCAATGTCTTCTGCAGATCTCAGCAGTCCAATGCCCCGTATGGCAAATTGTTGTGAGCCTTGTGCAACATAACTGCCGCCTGCGTTGGCATTGCCACGGCCCAAGGCATCTAAGAGATTTTGAAAACTGAGTTTGTAGGCACGCAGCTTATCGAGGTCTGGCTGCACCTCGTATTGTTTGATGAATCCGCCCATGGCCACCACATCGGCCACACCTGGAACTTGTCGGATCGACCGCTCGACCACCCAATCTTGGAGGGTTCGCAATTCAGTCGTGGTTTTGCCATCGCCCTTTAAGCGGTATCGCATGACTTCACCCACTGGGGTGGCATTGGGAGCGATATTGGCCTCGACACCTGGCGGTAAATCAACGCCACGAAGACGTTCATTGACCTGTTGCCTGACCAAATTCACATTGGCTTTGTCGTCATAGGTAATGACGGTGAACGACAAACCAAATTGAGTATGTGAAAAAATTCGAATGGAATTGGGTACCCCTGACAAAGCCACTTCAATGGGCAAAGTGACTTGTTTTTCAACCTCCTCGGCGGCTCGGCCAGGATACAGCGCAATCACAGTCACTTGTGTGTCTGTGACATCGGGAAAAGCTTCAACCGAAAGTGTTTTGAAGGCAAACAAACCCGCCATGGCAAACAGCACTGTGCCCAGCACAATGAACAGTGGCTGGTGTAAAGCGTAGTGAATAATTTTTCTCATTTGGAATCAGCCGACTTTGCATTTTGAGCCGCGGTGATCTTGGCCGCATCTTCAGCAATGCGGAACTCTCTGGCCAGCAACAAGCTGTTTTCGCTGACCACCTCTTCATTGACTTCTAAACCACTTGAGACGATAGACACTTGGCTGCCGATATAACTGAGCTTGACAATACGGGGTACAAAAATATCGCTCCCTTTTTTGACAAACACCCAGTGTTGCGTACCCCGCAACAATACCGCGCTGGCCGGAACCACCAAGCCTTGACCTAAGTTTCGGTTGACACGGGCAGTACCCAACATTTCAGCTTTTAAAACGCGATCTGGATTTTCAATCAGTCCACGCACTTTGATGGTTCGTGTGTTGGGATCAATCATGTCGGCAGAGGCCACGACCCGACCCTTGAATTTTTTGCCATCCAAAGCCGCCACGATCAATTCAAAATTAGCACCTGGCTTGAGAGCGTTCAGGTCAGCTTCTTGGGCGTCAATCTGCACCCACAAACTGGAAGGATCTGAAATCACAAACAACGCCAATGCGCCTGGTCCAAACTGTTCAGGTCGAACTTCTTGTCCTGGATTGACATTTTTCTCAACCACGATGCCCGCCAGATCGCTGGTCAGAGCAAGCCTTTGGTTCACCATGGTGTGGGAACCGTAAACACTGACCCTACCAAGGGCACGGTCTGCTTCAGCTTTGGCCCGCAGGGTCTCGGCCTCGGCTTGTTCAAAATCTTTGCGTGCCACGATGCCAGCTTCAAGCAGCTCTTTTTGTCGCAGCAAGTTTTTTTCTGAAAATCGAAAATCTGCCATGGCTTTTGCAGCATCTGCTTGTGCAGAACCAAATTCTGGTGAATGCAAGCTGAGCAAGGTATCGCCTTTGCGGACCGGTCTTCCAAGATCGGTGTGAATGCTGGCGACACGGCCTGCTAGCGGTGCATAAATGCGCTGAGTGCGGTCTTCATTCCAAACCAAATGCGCTGGCAAGTCGATGGGTATCGCCTCAGCAGGCTTGGCAGCTGTTGTGACCAACAAGGGCAGCTGTGGATTTCCTGCGGGAAATCTCAATTCTTCGTTTTGCAGGATGGGCTGAGGTTCTGCAACTTTGGGGGGCGGCCCCTCAGAGCAGCCGACCAAAATGACAGAAAGCAAAAGGGGAAGGTATATATTTTTCACGTGAGTCTACAAATCAAACAATTGAAAATTGGGGCATGCACAGCTTCAAGGCTTAGGTGCACGAAGCTGTAAAGCTGTGAAGGTTTTTGCGTGCTCAGCTTGGACTTCCAAGGCTTCAAGCAGCGAGGTTTTGAGGGTGCGTCTGGCATCAAGCAAGTCGACCAGCGGGATGGCACCTTTGGCATATGCCAGTTCGGCCTGAGCCAAAACTTTTTGGGCGCGTGGCAAGATATCTTGCACGTAAATTGTGTGGCGCGCCATGGAAGTTGCATAGGCCTCTCGCATACTTTGCCATTCAGCTTCTGCGTTGAGTTTGGCCTGCTCCCACTGTGTCTGCGCTTGAAAGTACTGTGCACTTGCACGGCCAATTTCACCGTCATAAGTGCTTTTCATTTGCAACGGAAACTGCACTCTGAGTTCGGTCAGTCGTTTTTGCGTGCTGGGGTTGCTGTCGACAGACACGCCTATCGTGGGATCAATCTTGCCAAGCGCTTTGGCATTCTCAAGAAGGGCTTGCGAGGCTTGCACTCGCAACTGATAAGCAAGCACATCGGGTCTGCCCGAAATCCAATCATTCAGCGATTGCGATTGTTGCAGTGGCATGTTCGAAACTTGAGGCCAATCCTTGCTCAGGACGACGGTCTGAGCCGAGGCCATGCTTAAAGTCTGGATCAGGTTCAAGCTGGCACGTTTTTCATCTAGCAGCGATTTCCTGTAATCTGCCATGGCTCGCTCAGCATCAATTTCGACTCGCATCATGTCCTGCGCAGACAAGTCTCCCGCTTTCTGGCGTACCTTGGCTGAATTGGCAGTGGCTTCAGCGGCCACGGCAATGGCGTTCAAATGCTGCGTGCGCTCTTGCGCAGACAGCAGGTCAAAGTACAAATCTTTGGCCATCATTTGTTGCAGGATCTGGGTTTCTGCATACTCTGCTTGCGCCGCTTGTGCATTGAGTTGTGCCGCTTCTGTCCGCAGGGCTCTTTTGCCGCCTCGTTCATAGGTCCAGTCCAAGCCCAAAGACTTGTCTGTCCTGCGTGGAAAATTGCCAGCTGGCAAACCCGCCCCAGTTGCGCCGCTTGAGCTGTTAGCTGGATCTGTGGCTTTGGCAGAAAAAATGGGCAGTGGCGCCCTGTTGGCAGACAAAATGTCAGATTTGGCCGCAGCGAGGTCTTGCTGAGAAATTCTGGCCGTTGCGTTCAACTTGGCCGCCTCTAAGACCTGGGCCAAGGAAAGTGTTCCCGCTGTAGCAGGATGGGCAGCTGGGATGGTTTGTGCAGCCAAGGAAAGATTGGCCAAACAAACAGCGTAAAGTAACAATTGTCGTATGCTCATCCACTGTTTATCCTTTAACCGACCTGACCAGGACCTGACCACAGGCTCTTTTGAATGAATTGAACAATGCGAATCCTGCTCATCGAAGACGACACGACTTTGCGAAACGTGGTGTGCCAAAAGTTAGAAGGCACAGGCAACCGGGTGGATACAGCGGGCGACTTGGCAACGGCTGAGCATCTGTGGGCAGTGCAGGCTTTTGATGTGGTTTTATTGGATTTGAATTTGCCAGCATCGACACAAATCAATGCGCCGATGGCAAGTGGCTTGAGCCTGTTGAAAAAGATGCGCGTCAAAGGAGACAGAACCCCTGTGTTGGTGCTGTCCGCCAGAAACCGAACGGATGAGCGCATCGCTGGTTTAGACGCAGGAGCAGACGACTACCTTGGCAAGCCTTTTGAATTGAATGAGGTGGAAGCCAGGTTGCGGGCTATTTTGCGCCGCAGTCAGGGTGCTGATGACTTGACGCAAATAGGCCAGCTGAAGCTCAATCGTCCGCAAAGACGTTTCACCCTGGGTGACGAGGCGCTCCAATTGCCTGCAAGAGAATTTGAGGTGCTATGGGAGCTGATGAGTCCGCCTGGCCGTGTGATCAACAAGCGAAACTTGTCTGACAAATTGTCGTCGTTCGATGAGTCCTTGGGTGACAACGCCTTGGAAACGTTCATCTCGCGATTAAGGCGAAAACTAGAGACCTCTGGCGCAGTGATCCGTACCCTGCGAGGTATTGGCTATGTGATTGAGGAAGAATCGTGAATCAGCTTCAAAGTGTTCAGCCGCTGCAGGCCAAGTCTTCGCTCAAGTATCGGCTTCTACGGCATGTTTTGTGGCCTTTGGTCATAGCCTGGTTATTGTTCACAGTGATGTCGGCTGGCATCGCCAATTATTTTGTTCAGCAAGCCTATGATCGCTCACTGCTTGACGACGCCTACATGGTCGCCAGCCATGTGAAATTGAAAACACCCGGATCCTCCGATTTGGAAGTCAATATCACTGCGGCTGAACTTAAAAGCTTGTTGTTTGATCAAAGCGAGTTGGTTGTATTTGCATTATTCAGAGAAGATGGCAGCCTGGTATCGGGCCATCCGGGCTTGACCTCGCCCTCAATTGCCAATCAGGCTGCCAATCCAATTGAGTTTGAAAACATCGTCTTTCAAGGCAACAACATGCGCGCGGTGGTCTTGCGACAGGATCGTCCGCAAAAATTTTCTGTGATCGTGGCTCAAACAGCGTTGAGTCGCACACAGTTGCTCAAAAAATTACTTGGCTATTCAATCATCCCTGAAATTTTGTTATTGGTGCTGATGGGCGCTTGGTTGAGGTGGGTGATTGATCAGGATTTGAAGCCCCTGGCAAAGTTGATTCAATTGGTGCAGACCCGCGATGGCTCTGACCTTTCCCCCTTGCATGTCAAAGCCAACACCGCCGACATTGAAAATTTAAGTGGTGCGGTGAATGCACTGTTGCGGCGAATTGAAGCAGGCCTCAAGGCTCAACAAGAATTCACTGGCAACGTGGCGCACGAATTGAGAACCCCCTTGGCAGGAATTCGGGCCTTGGCTGAATATGGGCTCGAGCGCTCAGAGCCTGAATTGCTGAAGGCGCAACTACTCAAAATTCGAGAAAGCAGTATTCGCGCCAGTCACTTGACCGATCAATTGTTGGCCTTGGCCTTCGCCAATGAAGTTGACATTGAAATGAAAAGTGAGACGGTTCATCTGGAAGAGCTAGTGACAGCTGCCATCTTGCAACGCAATGCCTTGGCCCGAGAGTTGAATGTGGATTTAGGCGCTGTCGGCCTGGAAAATGGGGGCGCCATTTTGGCCAACAAAGCCCTTGTCGAAGGAATGCTGAACAATCTTTTGGACAACGCGATGCGATACGGCAAGCCGCCCAATCAATCTATCCAAGAAGTCACAGTTTCTATTCAACTTCAAGAGAATGGTGTAGAGATGGTGGTCCTAGACAATGGCCCAGGCATTGACGGGCAGGACATTGAAAGAATCTTGAAACGTGGCGTTCAGGGAGCCAATGCAGACGGTTCTAACCAAGGCATGGGCTTGGGTTTGTCAATCGTGACACGTTATGCCCAGTTGCTCGGGGCCCAATTTTGGTTGTGCAATTCAGCCCATCGAAGCGGGCTTGAAGCCCATGTCTTGTTCAGGCAGTCGTCCTCAGATCTTCAATAAAGAGGTGGTGATAACAGCCGCAAGCCAATCGAGAGCCATCGCTGTGTTGGATTTGAACTTGGCCCCCAAACATTCCCTAAGGTTGTATCGAGTTGAACGCGCTGCGGAACTACCCAAAACCTAAGCCCAAGCTGATACTTGGTGCTTTGCTTGGCTTCACCGTAGGTTTCGAGAATGCCAATGACGTGTCTATTGATAGGTTGCTCTAATGCCAAGCCCCAAGTTTGGGCGCTATAGCCTTGCGATTGATGCTTAATCCAGCCTGCATTGAGGTGGACGAAACGGTCGTGGCCTATTGACCATGTGACTGGGACGTTCAGGTAGATGTCATTGACGGTTTCTGATGCAAGGTGCCCAGCATGTTGAAGCCTTCCCAATGTGCTTGACAGGCCCCAATCACCAGGCTCCAAAACGCGCCACCTTTTCTTGGCTTGAATCAAATGATATTGACTGGCAGGCAAGTTGGAATCGGACTGGAAATTGGCGCCCAAAGAGATTTCTGTGTCGCCAAAAAAATTACAACCCGGTACGGCCCAACGCTCGATGCTTGAGTTTGATTTTTTTACCCAGCTTTCAACTTGGCAACTTTTGGGATCGACCACATTGGCATCGTCGGTATTGAGAGGCCGTGCGGCATGCGCTTGACCCAAAGCCGCTGTAAAGTAAATGAACAAGCCTGAAAAAATCGATGGAAGCCAAGAATTTTTCATGCTGTTTGATTTTAAAAACGCAAGCCTGCAGAGATGCGTTGTTGGTTGTTGTCAGTGAAGTTCACTTTTTGTTCTTTGGCCCATTTGACAAATTGGTTGCCGTGGTCGTAACTGATCGAAATGCCATTGCCTTTGATGGGGTCCGAATATTGCGTGAGTCTGCCGGACTTGCGTGACACATCAATGACCAAACGCTGCGCATCGTCTATTTTCCAGCGCCAAGTGCCATGTGTCACGATTTGGCCTGTGTTCAATCGGTTGTCTTTGACGGAGAACAAATTCAAGGTGTGGTTTTTGATCATCTTGGTGCCAAAGCCAATGACATAAGAGTCATTCGGATCAAAGGTCAAGTTGTAATACTCTTTCAAATTGGTTCTGCCCAAGCCCGTGATGAGGTAAGTGGGCCCGCCAATTTGAAAGTTGACAGACGTGCCCACAAATCCTTTGGAGGCCAGTTGCACGGAGGGCACTATTTGCCCCCAAGAAAAATCGGCGGTGTATTCATAGCCCCATCTTGTTTGCTGAAAGTCGTTGCCGCGCACATATTGGCCAATCCACGTGGTTTGATTGCCCAAGTTACCTCGCAAATTCACATCGGCCGCATTGGCTTCATTTTGAGTGGCATACAGAGAAGGCGTTAGCTTGAACGCCCAAGTGGGCTCAGCGTCAGCGTCTTTTGCAGACGCCATGTTGCAGGTGCCAATGAGCGCAGTGGTCATGGCCAAGCCAAGCGTCATTTTGAACGAGGGCTGTGAATTCATATCATCTCCTGCGTGAGCTTTTGCGACAAGGCTTCTGCAATCTTAATACCATCCACGCCAGCTGACAAAATGCCGCCGGCATAGCTTGCGCCTTCCCCAGCAGGGTAGAGGCCACGCGTGTTCAAACTCTGAAAATTCTCACCGCGTGTCATTTTGAGAGGCGAAGAGGTTCGAGTCTCGACCCCTGTGAGCACAGCGTCTTTCATGTCGTAGCCCTTGATCTTGCGACCAAACACCGGCAAGGCTTCGCGCATGGCTTCAATGGCAAAGCCAGGCAACACCTCTGACAAATCACCCAGGCTGACGCCCGGTTTGTAAGAAGGCTGCACTTCGCCAAAATCTTTGGAGGCACGGGCTGCTAAAAAGTCGCCGACCAACTGACCAGGTGCTGTGTAGTTTTCGCCGCCTGCCACAAAGGCTTTCGATTCCAATGTTCGTTGAAACACAATCCCCGACAAAGGGTGATAAGCCTTGGGGGTTTGCTGTGCCATGGCTTGCGCTTGTGTGGCCCATTTCAAACCATCTGCTTCGCCAAAGGCGGCTTGCCAAGAGGCAACATCGGTGGGGTAATCGGACGGCTCAATGGCCACCACCATGCCAGCATTGGCATTGCGCTCGTTGCGAGAGTATTGGCTCATGCCATTGGTGACGACGCGGCCTGCTTCACTGGTAGCCGCCACCACGGTGCCTCCAGGGCACATGCAAAAGCTGTAAACGGCACGGCCGTTTTGAGCGTGGTGTACCAGTTTGTAATCGGCGGCGCCTAGCAAGGGATGGCCAGCATGCCGACCCCAGCGCGCCGCATCGATCACGCTTTGCGGATGTTCAATGCGCACGCCCACCGAGAAGGCTTTGGCTTCCATGTACACACCCCGCTCGTAGAGCAAGGTGAAGGTGTCGCGAGAACTGTGGCCCAGTGCAAGCACCACATGGCGTGTGGCCAAGTGGGAGCGCACGCCTGTGTGGCGATCTTCAATGTGCACGCCGGTCACTTGCCGGCCATATGCTGTGATCTCAATGTCCAAATCAACTACGCGTTGCTCGAAGCGAACTTCACCGCCCATGGCAATGATTTGCTCTCGCAAATTTTCCACCACCTTGACCAATTTGAAAGTTCCGATGTGGGGGTGGGCCGCAAACAAAATGTCGCTGGGTGCGCCGGCTTTGACAAACTCGTGCATGACCTTGCGGCCTAAATGGCGAGGGTCTTTGATTTGGCTGTAGAGCTTGCCGTCTGAAAAAGTGCCAGCACCGCCTTCGCCAAATTGCACATTGCTTTCGGGTTTGAGTGTTTGCTTGCGCCACAAGCCCCAGGTGTCTTTGGTGCGCTGGCGCACGGGGCTGCCGCGTTCAATGACGATGGGCTTGAAGCCCATTTGCGCCAAGCACAGCGCTGCAAAAATTCCGCAAGGCCCAAAGCCCACCACCACGGGGCGTTCGCCTTCTTGCGCGCCAAAGTGGGCAGGTGCATGGCTTGGCGCTTGCCAGCTCATGTTGGGGGTGGCTTGAATGTGGGGATGCTTTGGAAAGCGCGCCAACAGCGCAGCTTCTGATGCTGTGTCTTTGAGCGAGAGATCGACGATAAACACCGCCAACAAATCGGCTTTGCGTGCATCAAAGCTGCGCTTGAATACATGCAGTTGGTCGATGGCCTGCACATCAATGCACAGGGCGATGGCGGCCAGTTGGCGCAAAGCGTCTTCGGGGTGAGGGGGCGGGGTGCGATCTTCGTCGGTTTCGGAGGGCGCATCCGCTGCGCGGCGAACCTCAACCGGCAATGCGGTGAGGGGCAGTTTGAGTTCTGAAATTCGAATCATGGCGCTCAGGGGTTGGGCTTGTGGTTATCAAGCAGACCCGCAGATTATCGCGTGTTTGCTTTGAGAAAATGTTGGCACAAGCGAATGGGGTCAGGCGATAATGGGTGCGTGAAGCTTGCCAGACTGCCGCTGGTGCTAGCAGACATGCGATGGCGCAAGCCATTGCACAAAGCCATGGCGCAAGATTTTCTTGAGCCATGGGTCGAAAGGCCGCACTGGAGGAACGTCCGGACTGCATAGGACAGCGTAGGAGGTAACACCTCTCCACCGAAAGGCCGCAAGGCACCAAGGTGAGGATCAGAGCAACAGAGACGAGCCGATTGAGTTCGGGTGAAACGGGCAATCTCTACGCGCAGCAATACCAAATAGGCACACGTTGATCTGGTTCCGGAGAGTGTGCGGGTAGGTAGCATCGAGCCGAGCGGGCAACCCTCGGCCCAGAGTAATGGCGGTCACATTGAGGGCAACTTCAATGCACAGAATCCGGCTTATCGGCAGGCTTCACACTTTTTAAATAAAAAACGCGCCCTAGGGCGCGTTGACTTTTGCAGCAGCCAGGCTGCTGAGTTGGCCAATTAGCGTGTGGGCACCAAGCTGCTTGCCAATGCAAACACAGAGTTGGGCACATTCATTTTGACGGGCTGGCTCTTTGGCTTGGCAAACACGCCACGCTTGACCACCGAAGGTGCTGGCTCAACCGTGATGCCTTTGGCACGCTGCTCAGACACCAACTGACGCAAGCTGATGGACTGCAAATGCGCCAACATCTTCTCGTTCAGGCTGGCCCACAATTCGCTGCTCATCCAGTTGTTGGCTTCTGAGCTGTTGCTGTCTTCTGAATCGGTTGAAAAATCAACAGCGCTCACAATGTCGGCCATGGTGATTTTTTCGGCATTGCGAGCCAATGAATAACCACCGCCTGGACCCCGAGTGCTTTCGACCAAATGGTGTTGGCGCAGCTTGCTGAACAATTGCTCGAGGTAGGACAATGAAATTTGGTGGCGCTCACTGATGGCCGACAGCGAGACGGGGCCTCGATCTTCGCGCAATGCGACATCGATCATGGCCGTGACGGCAAAACGACTTTTAGTGCTCAAACGCATGATGGCTTCCTTTCGGCGTAAGCGGCGATTCAAACTTACAAACATTGTCTCAAACTTACAACCCAAATGAGGATGCCCTGATGAATTTCAAGGGCTTCATCCACGAGAATGTCGCAAAAATGCGCCAAAAAAGACATTTTTCTTCAAAATCGCTCGTAAGGCATCAGCGCCCGCCACTGTCCGGGCGCCAGAGGCGCCAACAAGACCCGACCCATGCGAACCCTTTTAAGGCCGATCAGCCGCAGTCCCGTATTTTCTATGACACCCGCCGCATACCCCGGCTGGTACCCCTTGAAAGCCATGCGCAAGCCCGTTTTTTGAGGGCTCTCACTGCTGATGCTGGTTTTGAGGCCCACAGGGCACATGTTGTGGAGCTGCTCGGGGCTGACGGAAGCTTGTACTTCAGCCAACAACTCGTGTTCTAAGGGCGTGCGCTCGTCTTGAAGCTTGCGAAGCATGCTGGGGTCCTCCGACAAAACCACCAAGCCTGAGGCGGCATCTTCTAAGGCGGCTGCACAATGCAAAATTTTGAGAAGTCGGGGCGTGAGCTTGATGCCCGAGCGGTCTTGATTGGAGCGCATCTCGGGCGTCAAACCATGCCAAATGTTGGGATTGCCTTGGGGCAGGCAGCTTTGCCCAGGTGTTTTGTGCAAAATGACCGTGAGCAGGGGCACTTTGCCACGCTGTGCGGTGCTGTGAACCTCAATTTTTTCATCGCGCACACGGTGTGCCGGTTCGTCCACCACCTGCTCATTCACTTTCACCCAGCCCCCCACAATGACTTGCTCGGCTTCGCTGCGCGAGCATTTCAACAAATCGGCCACGCGCTTGGACAGCCGAACGCCTTCGCTGGACTTCACAGCATTGTGGGTTGGCATAGGGTCAGGGGTTGCCGGGTGGCATGGATTGGATGCGCTCGACATGCGCTTGCAGTGAACGCGCAGCCACGGGCCACAAACGCTCAGGCACGTCGTCGTAGGCATGCGCCACCCAGTCTTCTAAGGTGCCATGCGGCAAGGCGCGCATGGCGGCAATCACTTTGGCTTCGCGCTTCAAGCGATGCGCTTTGAGTTGGGCAATGGCTTGCGCGGCAAATCCCAAAACATAGCCGTGGGCCGGCAAAATAAATTCAAGCTGATGGTCTTTGCATTCGCGGGCTAACAGGTCTAGCGAATCGAGGTAATCGTTCATGCTGCCGTCGGGCGGGTTGACCACCGTGGTGCTGCCATTGAGCACGTGATCGCCGGTGAACAACAGGCCATCCTCCAAGAGTGCCAGACACAAATGATTGGCGGCATGACCGGGGGTGTGCAGTACTTTCAGGCTGTGCTCACCCAACTTCAAAATTTCACCGTGTGCCAGTTCGCGATCGGGTTTGAATTGGCTTTGTGCATTGGCCGTGCTGGCGGAAGACAAACCCAAGATGGGCGGCATGCCTCCCGCTTGTTGCTGGCAAAGTGCCTGCAGGGGTTTGGCGCCCGGAGAATGATCGGGGTGTGAGTGGGTGCACACAATCATGCGAATTTGACCGCCTGTGGCGCGCCAAATTTTTTCTAAATGATCGGGGTCGGCAGGGCCGGGGTCGATCACGGTGAAGCCACTGTGTGGGTCGCCTACCCAGTAGGTGTTGGTGCCGGGGCCCGTCATCACACCAGGGTTGGGGGCGGTAAGGCGGGTGACATTTTTCAAAAGCGCCACAGGGTGATTGGACTGCCAATCGAGGTGGTGCACGATTTGGCCATCGGGACTGGTGAGCGCTAATTCGCCGTAGGGCGATTCGTGTTCCATGTAGCGCTCTTCTTTGCCCGCCAACCAAGCTGCACGGGGGCAGCTGGTCCACAGTGGCTCGTCGTTGACGGCGCAGGCATCGAGCACAGCTTGCACATTGGCAAACGGCGTGAGGCGTTGCAGGGTGCGAATGGTGGGGAAAATGATGAAGAAGTCACCCGCTTCATGGCGCTTGAGCGCATCGGCGGGACGCACCCACACCGGCTCAAACTGTTCAGATTCATCGGCCACAGGCAATTGCCCTTCGGGCATGCGCGCCACCAAAAAAGGCACATCGAAGCGCTTGGGCAAATCGCGGTCGGTGATCCAGTGGGCCAGCACATACACCTGGTTGGCGGCCAGTTTCAAGCCGAGGGCGGCACATTGGTCGGCAAAGGCTTGGCTGCGGTCGAGCTTGGCGATGTCTTGCGCATTGGCCATGCTTTGGTCGGCCCGGTAGGCCAGCAAAATGCCCAGCTCTTCAAAGCTTTCGCGAATGGCGGCAATGGCTTGCGTGAGGTGCAGGTCACTTTGAGTGGGTCGGCGCAAGGCATGTGCATGCGAGGCAGCATCGAGAGCATCAATGCCGCCGCCAGGAAACACATAGGCGCCAGGCGCAAAGCTGGCTGTGAGCGAGCGCCGAGTCATGAGCACTTCAATGCCTTGGGGGCTGTCGCGCAGCAACAGCACTGTGGCAGCTGGCCGTGTGGCGGCGGGCTCTCGCTGGGGATGTAGAAGTTGATGAGGTCTAACCATGTGCCCATTATCAGGCTTTGCGCCAACGAGGGGCCGAACCGAGGATAATTCGGCCATGCGAATTCGCTTTACCAAAATGCAAGGGGCTGGCAACGATTTTGTGGTGCTTGATGAAACGCAAGCGCGCCACAACTTCAGCACCGCCCAATACCGGTTCCTAGCCAACCGACACTTCGGTGTGGGAGCTGATCAAATTTTGACGGTACGCCCTGCGCCCAACCCCTCGCTCGACTTTGAATATGTCATTCACAACGCCGATGGCGGTGAGGTGGAGCACTGCGGCAATGGCGCGCGGTGCTTTGTGCGCTATGTGCGCGACAAAGGCCTGACCACCAAAGAACGTGTGCGAGTGAAAGTGAAGCAAGGCGAGATTGAATTGCACATGAACGCCGATGGCCGCGTCACGGTCAACATGGGTGCTCCCATTTTTGAGGAGCTCAAAGTGCCTTTTCTGTTTGAAGGCCTGCAGCACAAATGGGTTGGTGATTGCCAAGTCTGGCAATTGCCTTTGAAAACCAATGCAGGCAGCAGCGGCTTTGCGGCTGGGGTCGAGGTGGCGGTGTTGTCTATGGGCAACCCGCACGCGGTTCAAGTGGTGGACAGTGTCGACACCGCGCCGGTCCTCACCCTTGGCCCCCTGATTGAAAACCACAGCGCCTTTCCCAACCGCGTGAATGCAGGCTTCATGCAGGTTTTGAGCCGTAATCAGGTTCGACTGCGTGTGTTTGAACGCGGCGCCGGCGAAACCTTGGCTTGCGGCACGGGTGCTTGCGCAGCGGTGGTGGCAGGCATCCGCATGGGTTTGCTCAACCCCATCGTCGATGTGCAAACGCATGGCGGCGTGCTCACCATTGAATGGCAGGGCGGCGCTTTGAAAGATGTGTCTCAGCCCGTGCTGATGACTGGCCCAGCCACTTCGGTGTTTGAAGGCGAAATAGACGTTCCCGAATTACCTTGATCAGAAAGACAGGCATGAATCCCACTTCCATCAATCCGATGAACCCCATCACCGAAGATGACATCGCTGATTTCTTGGCCAACACACCTGATTTTTTTGAGCGCCATGCGCAGCTCTTGTCATCGGTTCATTTGATGAGCCCAGACAACCACCGTTCAGTGAGTTTGCAAGAGCGCCAAGCCCAGATGCTGCGGGACAAAATTCGAGGTTTGGAAATGCGCATCATGGACATGATTCGCCATGGCAACGAGAACATGATCATCACAGAAAAGCTTCAAAAATGGGCGTGTGAGTTGTTGCAAACGCCGGCTTCTGAGCGTGTTCCTTCCGCCCTGAAAAACATTGAAGTGCGCTTTCAGGTACCGCAAGTGGCTGTGCGTTTATGGGGTGTGGCCGATGTCTTTGCCGATGCCCCTTACGCGCAAGCGGTGAGCGAAGAGTTACGGCAAGCGGCCACCAGTTATGCGGCGCCATTTGTGGGTGCCAGCTCAGGCGTTGAGGCCGTTCAATGGTTGCAAGATCCGGCGCAGGCAGCGTCAGTGGCTTTGTTGCCCCTTCGCTTGAACAAAGAGCAAGCCCCATTTGGTTTGTTGGTATTGGCGTCGCCCGATGCACAGCGCTATCACAGCGGCATGGGCACCGACTTTTTAGAGCAACTGGCAGAGCTTTGCAGCGCGGCATTGTCTGCTTTGTTGCCAGCCAAGGGCTAAGGCTTTCGCCATGGATGAGCGCGTTGCGCGGTACCTTGATCATGTGCGTTTTGAAAAACGCTTGGCCGAGCGAACCTCAACGCTGTATGCGCTAGATCTTCAAAAGCTCTCTGACTTAGCCCAGATCGCCCAAGTGGATTTGGCGCAGGTGCAAACCATGCATGTGCGCCGGTGGGTGGCCCAAATGCACAGCGGCGGCCGCACGGGACGCGGCATTGCCCTGATTCTGTCGGGCTGGCGCGGCTTTTACCACTGGATGGCCCGAGAAAGTCTCATTGCGCACAACCCTGTCGAAGGTGTTCGCGCTCCCAAAGTTTCAAAGCCTTTGCCCAAAGCCTTGGGCGTGGACGAGGCCGTGCAGTTGGCCGAACACTCGGAAGAAGCCGATGACCCTTGGCTAGAAGCGCGCGATGCTGCCATGGTGGAGTTGTTGTACGGTTGTGGTTTGCGGGTGGCCGAGCTCACGGGTTTGGATGTGGTGGCCAGCACGGAGGCTTCCAAAAAAGGGCGGGGCTGGATTGACTTGCCAGGCGCTGAGGTGATGGTCCAAGGCAAGGGCGGTAAACGCAGAACGGTGCCGCTTGGACAGTCAGCCATCAAGGCGCTTGAAACATGGTTGCCTATGCGCAGCCAAACCTTGGGCATGATGACGCAATTTGTACCGGGCTTGTCGGATGCTGCGCTGGCGCTTTTTCCAGGGAAACACGGCACACGCTTGACGGCGCAATCGGTGTGGCAACGCTTGAAGCGGCGCAGTTTGTTGGCTGGACTGGCCACCCCTGTGCACCCCCACATGTTACGGCACTCTTTTGCCAGCCATGTGTTGCAGTCGAGCAGTGATTTGCGCGCTGTGCAAGAGTTGTTGGGTCATGCCAACATCAGCACCACGCAGGTCTACACCCGCTTGGATTTTCAGCACTTGGCCAAGGCATACGATGCAGCGCACCCCAGGGCCAAACGCAGCACTGGCAACTCAGAGAAAAAATAATCGCCAGTGGCCGCAGATTTTGCGGGCCTCACTGAGTGGGACAATGTCAACATGAAAACGATTCGACTCAAAGCTGGCAAAGAACGCTCTTTGCAACGTCAACACCCCTGGATTTTTGAATCGGCCATTGCCAAGGGCAGTGCCGATGCCGGCGAAACAGTGCGTGTGGAGTCACACGAAGGTGTGTTTTTGGCGTGGGCAGCTTTCAGCCCCACATCGCGCATCCGCGCACGGGTTTGGAGTTTTGATGAAACGCAGCGCATTGACGCCGCCTTCATCGAAGGGCTGATTCTCAAATCAGTGCAAGCCCGCAGTTTGTTTGACATTCAAAGCAATGGCATGCGTTTGGTGCACGGCGAGTCTGATGGTTTGCCGGGCTTGGTGGTAGACCGTTATGACGATACTTTGGTGGCGCAGTTCAGCTCTTGCGGCACAGAGCGGTTCAAGCAAGTGATGGCCGATGCTCTGCTCAAGGCCACTGGTTTAAAAAAGCTTTATGAGCGTTCAGATGCCAATGTGCGATCCCTGGAGGGCTTGCCCGAAGTGACAGGTTGGTTGCGAGGTGAGGGCCCCACCGAAATCACGCTGCAAGAGCATCAGTGGCAACTTTTGTTGAACATTGCAGAGGGGCACAAAACAGGCTTTTATTTGGACCAGCGCGATAGCCGGTACCGCTTTTACCAACACACGTTGTTTCGGAAGTTTCAGCGTGTGCTCAATTGTTATTGCTACACCGGCGGCTTCAGTGTGGCGGCTTTGGCGGGGGGTGCTGCGCATGTCACTTCCATTGATTCTTCGGGGCCTGCCATTGAAAAGGCCAAGGCCAATGTGTTGCTGAATGGTTTTGAGTTGGCGCGCACCACGTTCATGGATGCGGATGTGAATGCTTCTTTGCGTGCGTTCATTGAGCAGGGTGTGCAGTTTGATGCGATTGTGTTGGATCCGCCTAAGTTTGCGCCGACTGCGGCGCATGCCGATCGGGCTGCTCGGGCTTATAAGGATATCAATCGCTTGGCGTTCAAGTTGTTGGCGCCAGGGGGAGAGTTGTTCACCTATTCTTGCTCGGGTGGAATCAGTGCCGATTTGTTTCACAAGATTGTGGCTTCTGCGGGGACGGATGCGGGGGTGGATGGGTATATCAGTGAGCGTTTGCAGGGGGCGCCGGATCATCCTATGACTGTTTATTTTCCTGAAGGGGAGTACTTGAAGGGGCTTGTGGTGGTTAAGAAGCTTTAAATGCACTTCTCTCGCTGGGCAAGGATGACTTGTGCGGGCGCCTCATACTGGGGTACCAGAAATCGTTGCCCGCACAAGTCATCCTTGCCCGGACTATTTATTTCGGGGGTGGGTACACTTCAGGGCTCTGTTGTTTTGTCTTTTTTGGAGTGTTTCCATGGCTTTGATTCCTGCCACTATCCTCACTGGTTTTTTGGGCTCGGGTAAAACGACGCTGCTAAAGCGAGTTTTGACTGAGGCGCATGGTCAGAAGATTGCCATCATTGAGAATGAGTTTGGTGAGGAGAACATTGACAACGACATTTTGGTGTCGGACACCAATGAGCAAATTATTCAGATGAGCAATGGGTGTATTTGTTGCACCATTCGGGAAGATTTGCGGACCACATTGCAAACGCTGGCGGAGCAGAAACGCAAGGGTGAGCTCGATTTTGAGCGGGTGGTGATTGAAACCACGGGTTTGGCCGATCCTGGCCCAGTGGCGCAAACTTTTTTCATGGACGATGAAATTGCGGAGAGTTTTTTGCTTGATTCCATCCTCACTTTGGTGGATGCCAAGCATGCTGCGCAGCAGTTGAACGACCGGCAAGAGGCGCGTCGGCAGGTGGGTTTTGCGGATCAAATTTTCATCAGCAAGGCCGATTTGGTGTCCAAGCCCGAGCTTGAAGCGCTGCAGCACCGCTTGGCTCACATGAATCCTCGCGCGCCACAGAAGGTGGTGCATTTTGGTGAGGTGTCGTTGGCAGAAGTGTTTGATTTGCGTGGCTTTAATTTGAATGCCAAGCTCGACATTGACCCGGACTTTTTGAAGGAAGATGAGCCGCATGTGCATGATGAGCACTGCGGCCACGACCATGGTCACGACCACGACCACGACCACGATAAGCATGGCCATGGCCAGGATCATCACAAGCATGACCATGATCATGCACACGGTGAGCATTGTGATCACCCCTCGCACAAAGGGGAGGGGCATGGCCATCACCATCACTTTGACGATGATGTGAAGAGTTTCGTCTTTCGGTCTGAAAAAGCCTTTGATCCAGCCAAGTTGGAGGACTTTTTGGGTGCCATCGTGAATGTTTATGGCCCCCGGATGCTGCGCTACAAGGGTGTATTGAATATGAAAGGCACTGAAAGAAAGGTGATCTTTCAGGGTGTTCACCAGCTCATGGGCAGTGATTTAGGCCCTGTTTGGGGTGAAAAAGAGGCCAAAGTGAGCAAAATGGTGTTTATCGGCATTGACCTGCCCAAGGATATTTTGTTGCAGGGCTTGGAGCAATGTTTGGTTTAGTTTTGAAGAAAGCGTTTTGAGGCCGTTCAGTCGCTACAATCTGCGCCCTGACGGGGTCCCTTAATTGGGGCTCTGATGCGCCCAGAAGGTCGAAAAATATGGGTTTTGACGCAAATGAACCGATGACCACAATTCATTTGCAAATGGCTAATGCCCTGAGGGCAGGTAAGCCGCCACGGCTAGGAGACAGGACGTGAAAAAGCCCCTTAAAACGAGCTCAAAAACTACAGTGAAAAAATCAAGTTCGCCAGCCAGTGTCAAATCGACTGCCAAAGCCAAGCCGGCCGCAGCCGTTAAACAGCTGAGCAAACCTGCGCCTGCCAAAAAAACGGCTACAAAACCTGCTCATAAACCTGCTTCTAAATCGGCAACCAAGGCTGTAACTAAGCCTGCAACTAAGCCTGCAACTAAGCCTGCAACTAAGCCTGTAACTAAGCCTGTAACTAAGCCTGCTGCCAAAGCTGTTGTGAAAAAAGCAGCGGCAAAGCCTGTGAAGGCCGTCGCCAAGCCGGTGGTCAAGCCAGTCGCTAAGCCAGTCGCTAAGCCAGTCGCTAAGCCCGTCGCCAAAGCGGCGGCAAAACCTGTTTCTAAAGCCAAAGTTGCGCCTAAAGCTGCTCCTAAAGCCGCCGTTAAAGTAGCCCCTAAAGCTGCCCCTAAATCCATTGCTAAGCCCACTGCAAAACCAACAGCCAAACCAGCCGTCAAGGCCCCAGCTGTTGCCAAGCCGGCCTCAAAGCCTGCAGCCCAAGCCGTTGCCAAAACTCCGGTGAAAGCAACGCCCAAAGCGGCCGACAAACCAGTCAAAGCAGAAAAGCCTGCCAAGGCAGAAAAACCTGCCAAGGCAGAAAAACCTGCCAAGGCAGAAAAACCGGTCAAAGCTGAAAAGCCCGCCAAGGCTGACAAAACACCCGCAGTCGTCGCCGCACCTGTTGCCGCAGCGCCTGTCGCCTCGGGTGATGTGCCTGCCCGTGCTGTTCGCCCGTCTGCCCGACTTGCCCAAATTACAGTGCCATCGATGGCTCAATCGGTGGCCTCCACGGCTGCAAAAGCCAGTTACCTGCAAAACATGCCTACACAAGTCCTGACTCCGCCTCCTTTTGTTGCCGTCAAAAAAGATCCCAAATTGGCTAACAACTGGAAAACCAAAAAACCCGATCAGCTGACCGATGCAGAAGTCATGGCCATGTCCGACAACGACTACATGAACGACGCGCAACTGGCATTTTTCCGATTGAAGTTGGTGCAACTCAAGCAAGGCATTTTGGCCAATGCGGGTGAAACTACCGAGCATTTGCGTGAGGACACCGTGGTGGTCCCCGACCCTGCAGACCGCGCCACCATTGAGGAAGAGCATGCTTTGGAGTTGCGCACCCGTGACCGCGAGCGCAAGTTGCTGAAAAAAATTGAGCAGTCTATCCAACGCATTGATGCGGGCGACTATGGCTATTGCGATGAAACTGGCGAGCCCATTGGGGTGGGTCGTTTGTTGGCGCGACCTACCGCCAATTTGTCTTTGGAAGCGCAGCAACGCCGCGAACTCAAACAAAAAATGTTTGGCGACTAAATGGGTATTTTGAAATTTCCAAAAGGCTCCAACAGGAGCCTTTTTTTCATCCGTCAGATCAAAGTGACTTGTCTCGAAAAAATTTTGAAAAAAATGTCAAATTTTTTTCACATCGAAAATGTCTAATAAGTTACTTGCAAACAAACTTCTAAGTGCCTAATTTTCAAGGATTTTTTCTCTTAATTTCTCATTGAAAGTGTGTTCTAAGCCCTTGATTTCATTGAAAAAAACTTGAATAGCCCCCTTGTGGGTGCGTGAATTCCTGATACAGTGCAAAAAAGTGCAATTAAGTGGGAGAAATGCCCAGATTGCAGTTGTTGTTTACAGGAATTGAGAATTAAGTGTTTCAAGGTGCATCTTCGTTGAGTTTGGACGCCAAAGGCCGCCTGTCGGTGCCAACGCGTCACCGCGAGGTTTTGAGCGCCACAGCAGGTGGTCAGCTCACCATCACGAAACACCCTCATGGTTGCTTGATGATGTTCCCGCGCACAGAGTGGGAGCGTTTCCGTGAGCGCATTGCGCAGCTGCCCATGGAAGCGCAGTGGTGGAAGCGTATTTTCTTGGGCAATGCCATGGACGTGGAGATGGATGGCACGGGCCGTGTTCTCATTTCGCCTGAGCTGCGCGACGCCGCTGGCATTGCCAAAGACACCATCTTGCTCGGCATGGGCAACCACTTTGAGTTGTGGGACAAAACGGCCTACGACACCCAAGAGGCCAAGGCCATGCAGGGCGACATGCCCGATGTCTTCAAGGACTTTACGTTCTGAGGCTTGCGTGACGACATCGACCTGGCAACACACCACCGTATTGCTCACTGAGGCAGTAGATGCATTGATCAAAGATGCAGGCGAAGCAGCCCAGCAAAATGTGTATGTCGATGCCACCTTTGGACGTGGCGGCCACTCGCGTTTGATTTTGTCGCGCCTTCCGGCGGGTGCGCAGTTGATTGCCTTTGACAAAGATGTCGAAGCCATTGCAGAAGCTGCGCAAATTCAAGATGCACGGTTTTCAATTCGGCATGAAGGCTTTCGGCACCTGGGTGAATTGCCACTCGGCGGCATTGCAGGCGTGTTGATGGACCTGGGAATCAGCTCCCCCCAAATTGACAACCCCGACAGGGGTTTTTCTTTTCGTTTCGATGGCCCCTTAGACATGCGCATGGACACCACGCGCGGTCAGAGTGTGGCCGAGTGGCTGGCCTCTGCCAGCGTGGATCAGATCACGGAGGTTGTGCGTGACTATGGCGAAGAACGGTTTGCTTTTCCGATTGCAAAGGCGATTGTGGCTCGCAGACAAGAGCGGGGCCCAATTTCATCCACCGCCGATTTGGCCGGGATCGTGGCTAGCACGGTCAAAACCCGCGAGCCGGGCAAGGACCCTGCAACGCGGACATTTCAGGCTCTTCGGATTTTCATCAACGCCGAGCTTGAGGAGCTTGAACAAGCGCTAGAAGCCAGCCTCAAAGTGCTGCAACCGGGTGGTCGCTTGGTTGTTATCAGTTTTCATTCCTTGGAAGATCGCATCGTGAAGCAATTCATTGCGAAGCATTCCAAAGAAGTTTATGACCGACGCGCGCCATTTGCGGTTCCGCAGGCCATGAAACTCAAATCGCTTGAGCGCATTCGCCCAAGCGATGCCGAAGTGTCGGCCAATCCCCGTGCACGCAGTGCCATCATGCGGGTGGCAGAGAGAACGGCGGTGCCAGCATGACACGACTGAATGTGTTCTTGGTCATTGCCATCATTTTGTCAGCCATGTTTTTGGTGCACAGCCATTACCAAGCGCGGCGTTCTTTCATGGTCTTGGAAGCTGCCATGAAAGAGGCTACACGTCTTGAGATCGAGCACGAGCGTTTGCAAGTAGAGAGGCGTTCACAAGCCTCACCGCTGCGCATTGAGCAAATTGCAAAACAACAACTGCAAATGCGTTTGGTCACACCCGGCGTCACGCAATATGTGAAGCAGCCAAGCGACCTGCAAACCTTGGCAGAGCGCCAGACCGTCAAGAAGGCTGAAAAGCCAGTGCAGGAGAAGCCATGAGCCGAAGTGTTCAGCTCTCTTCAAGCCCTTTGCTGGCCAGCAAGACGCCAGTTTGGCGCAGCAAATTGATTGTGGCCGCCATGGCCATTGCGTTTGTGGGTTTGGCTGGTCGGGCCTTTTATGTCCAAGTGTTTGACAACGCGTTTTTCAAGCGCCAAGGTGAAGTGCGCTTTGCCAGAACCCTGACCTTGCCAGCCAACCGCGGTCGCATTTTGGATCGCAACGGTTTGATTTTGGCTTCCAGTGTGCCAGCCCCCAGTGTGTGGGCCAATCCAGAAGAGATTGACAGATCGCCTGAAGGCTTGCGTCAGTTGAGCAAGCTGCTTGAGATGACACCGGCGGAGTTGTCCAAGAAATTAGAAAACGAAGACAAAACGTTCGTATGGCTGCGCCGGCAAATGGATGAGCCTGTGGTGAAGCAAGTGTTGGCCTTGAACATCAAGGGCATCTACACCATCAAAGAATACAAACGTTTGTACCCCGAGGGTGAATCGGCTGCGCACATTGTGGGTTTCACCAACGTGGAAGACAAAGGCCAAGAAGGCATTGAGTTGATTTTCCAAAACCAACTTGCTGGCAAATCCGGTTCACGCCGTGTGATCAAAGATCGCTTGGGCCGTGTGGTCGAGGATGTGGGGCAAATGACGCCACCGGTTGATGGTGAAGATTTGCAATTGAGCATCGACAGCAAGGTTCAGTTCTTTGCCTACCAAAAGCTGCGTGAAGCGGTGTTGGAAAACAAAGCCAAAGCGGGCAGCGTGGTGGTGCTGGATGCGCAAACAGGCGAAATTTTGGCGTTGGCCAACTACCCCAGCTACTCGCCCGACAAGCGTGTCAATTTGAGTGGCGAGCAATTGCGCAACCGTGCACTCACTGACAGTTTTGAGCCTGGCTCGACCATGAAACCGTTTGCCATTGCGCTGGCTTTGGAAAAAGGCATCATCAAACCTGAGACAGTCATTCAAACAGCGCCTGGCACCATCAATATCACCGGCTCAACCATCACAGACAGTCACCCCTACGGCGCACTCACCGTCAATGAGGTCATTCAAAAGTCGAGCAATGTGGGCACGGTGAAAATTGCCATGCAAATGCAGCCTCGTGAAATGTGGGAAATGTTCACGGCAGTTGGTTTGGGTCAAAAGCCTCAATTGCCATTCCCGGGTGTGGTGAGTGGTCGATTGCGTGCCGCCAAAACTTGGCGTCCCATTGAACAAGCCACCATGAGTTATGGCTACGGTGTTTCCACCAGTTTGTTTCAAATGGCGCGGGCGTACACCATCTTTGCCAGTGATGGTAAATCGTTGCCAGCCACTCTCATTAAAAACGGTCAAATTCCAGCGGGTGTGCCCGTGATCAGTCCAGAAAATGCACAGGCTGTCCGCCACATGCTGAACATGGCTGCAGGCCCTGGTGGTACAGCGCAAAAAGCGCAAACCATGGGCTACTCGGTTGGCGGCAAAACAGGCACAGCACACAAGCAAGAGGGCAAAGGCTACGCAGGTAAAAAATACCGCGGCGTGTTTGTGGGCATGGCGCCCATTGAAAAACCACGCATTGTGGTGGCCGTCATGATTGATGAGCCATCCAATGGCCGATATTACGGCGGTGATGTGGCCGCGCCAGTATTCAGTCAAACCGTGCAGCAAAGTTTGCGCTTGATGGGTGTGCAACCCGACATGAGTGTGAAGCCGCAAATTGTGGCCAATGGTGTGGAGGAGTCGTTCTGATGCAAACCTTGCACAGTCCTACTCAAGCTGCACAGTGGTTGCGTCAACACGTCACAGGCGTGTTGTGCACAGACAGTCGCGCTGTGCAAAAGGGCGATGCCTTTATTGCTTGGCCCGGAGCTGCCACAGATGGGCGCGCCTATGTGGCTTCGGCATTTGCACAAGGTGCTCAAGTTTGTTTGGTGGAGGCGGAGGCCTGCCAACAATGGCTCGAAGCATGGCAACCCGCTGCCGACCGCGTTGAAAATCATGTGGCTGCTTACGCCGGTTTGAAGGCAGACACAGGTTGGATTGCAAACGCCTACTATGAGCAACCCAGCCAAGAATTGCAGGTCTTGGCCGTGACGGGAACCAACGGCAAAACCTCAAGCACATGGTGGTTGGCGCAAGCCATCAATGCCTTGTCGTCCAAGTCTGGCGCAGCGCCTGCAGGGCGATGTGCCATTGTGGGTACGCTGGGCGTTGGCGAGCCGCCCACATTGATGCACACAGGCATGACCACCCCCGATCCTGTGCTGTTGCAAGCGCAGTTTAGAAAATTTGTGTCTGCAGGCATCACGCACTGCGCCATTGAAGCCAGCTCCATTGGCATTGCAGAGCAACGCTTGGCGGGCACCCGCATTCAATTGGCATTGCTGACCAACTTCACCCAAGACCATTTGGACTATCACGGCTCCATGGCCGCTTATTGGCAAGCCAAAGAGGCACTCTTTGCTTGGCCTGAGCTTGAAGTGGCGGTGATCAATGTGGATGATGCGCAGGGTGCCAAGTTGGCGTCTGATTTATCGCAAGGTCGCATCGCTGGTTCTCAGGGTTCACCCATTGAACTTTGGACTTGCTCAAGCCGGGGACACCAGGCCCGCATGCAAGCACTGAATGTGAAGCGCACATTGTCGGGCTTGAGCTTTGATGTTCTGGAAGGCTCTCACAGCGTGCACCTTCAAACTTCATTGATGGGCGATTACAACGTTGACAACGTGTTGGGTGTGATGGCTGCTTTGCGAGCCTTGAATTACAACCTGTCAGACATTGCGCAAGTGTGTTCGCAACTCAAAGCGGTGCCAGGGCGGATGGAGAAGGTTCAAGGTCCTCATGCAGTTGACGGTGTTGAGGACATCGAATTGCCTCTGACGGTGGTGGACTATGCACACACGCCCGATGCTGTGACGCAAACTTTGTTGGCCCTGAAGCCAATGGCGGATGCTCTGGGCTCCCAGCTCTGGTGTGTGTTGGGTTGCGGTGGTGATCGCGATGCCAGCAAGCGCTCTTTGATGGCTGCTGCCGCAGAATCGGTGGCGCATCAGTTGGTATTGACCAGCGACAACCCACGCAGTGAATCGCCAGAACAAATTCTGCGCGACATGCAGCAAGGCTTGAAAGCCCCTGAAAAAGCGCATCAAGAACTTGATCGTGCCAAAGCTATTTTCCAAACAGTGATGCAAGCTGGCCAGCGCGATGTGATTTTGATTGCAGGCAAGGGTCACGAAGACACCCAAGAAATTGCAGGTGTGAAATATCCATTTGACGATCGCGTGCATGCACACCATGCGCTTGTGAAGCGAGCCCATGCCATTCAGTCAACAGGGGCTCAAGCATGAACCTCACACTGACACAACTCCAACAATGGCTGCCGCAAGCAGTGCTTGTGAATGCCGCAGCAGCGCATTCACAAGTTCAGAACACTTTGATCAAAGCTGTTCGCACGGATAGCCGCAGTGTGGTGGCTGGCGATTTGTTCATTGCTTTGAAGGGTGAAAAATTTGATGGCACTGCGTTCCTGGCACAAGCGCAGGCACAAGGCGCTGTCGCTGTGTTGTTTGAAGCCAGCCACCCTGATCAGGGTGAGCACCTGCAGCATTTAAACAATGTCACGGTACCCGCCTTTTGTGTGCCCAACGCACGCGCTGCTTTGGGTGGTTTGGCGGCTCAGTGGCGTCGCCAATATACGCCAGCGCTCATTGGTGTGACGGGAAGCAATGGCAAGACCACGGTCACGCAAATGATTGCGTCTGTTTTGCGTGCCGATACATCGGCCCCCTCATTGTCAACACAAGGCAATTTGAACAATGACATTGGTGTGCCATTGACCTTGTTCAATTTGCGCCCCGAA
>Ga0214921_10001393_pt1 | contig 41514 bp, 47 predicted proteins | sample LL1505_MetaG_FD_177992 | JGI IMG/M metagenome (GOLD analysis project Ga0214921, IMG submission 177992) | Freshwater microbial communities from Lake Lanier, Atlanta, Georgia, United States - LL-1505 | ecosystem: Environmental > Aquatic > Freshwater > Lake | place: USA: Georgia | collected...
GTGATGCCGATATAGCGGTTGTTAACCTTGATAAGCCATGGGTTGTTGAAAAAGAAAAAATAAAATCAAAATCAAAAAATACTGCAATTGAGAAACGAAAAATGCAAGGTAAGGTTGAAAAAACTTTTATCAATGGAAATTTGGTATTTGAGGGATAATGGATTTATTAATAGTTACGCTCTACTCTTATATATTAGGCTCTATACCGTTTGGTTTAATTCTAACAAGATTTGCAGGTTTAGGTGATGTTAGAAAAATTGGCTCTGGAAACATTGGCGCAACTAATGTCTTAAGAACAGGCAATAAATTTATTGCTGCTTTAACATTGCTGTTGGACGGGCTTAAGGGAACTTTAACTGTTTTATTAACAACCCAATATTTTAACGAACTAATTTATTACTCTGCTGTAATTGTTTTTCTAGCACATATTTTTCCTGTCTGGTTAAAATTTAAAGGTGGAAAAGGAGTTGCAACATTTATAGGCAGCTTACTAGCAATTAATTTATATCTATCGACTGTCTTCATTACTACTTGGCTAATTATGCTAGCCATTTTTAGAATATCGGCAGTCTCTGCTTTGTTGGGATACTTAGTTGTAACAGTTACAGCATTTATTTTTTTTGATCTAAAAATTTTTTTATTAATTTTATTTTATTTTACTACATCCATCTTCACACACAGAAAAAACATTACTTCTTTAATAAAAGATAATTTCTAAGTAATTAAAGACTTTTTTGTATATTTTTTTTTCGAAATTTGACAAAGCTCACAAATTTTGACAGTTCTTCTTTTTTACTGAAAACTTATGAATTTAGTTATCGTTGAAAGTCCAGCAAAAGCCAAAACTATTAATAAATATTTAGGTTCTGATTATAAAGTTTTAGCAAGCTACGGACATGTCAGAGATCTACCCTCTAAAAATGGTTCTGTGGATACAGATCATGATTTTAAAATGGTTTGGGAAATAGATCCAGGTTCTAAGAAACATTTAAAAGAAATTACTGATTATGCAATAGATGCTGATAGAATTATTTTAGCGACAGACCCCGATCGTGAGGGAGAAGCTATTGCTTGGCATTTAAAATGTATTTTAGAAGAAAATAAAAAAATTAAAGATAAGAAATTTGAAAGAGTTGTATTTAATGAGATTACTAAAAAAGCAGTAGAGAACGGAATTAGCAACCCCAGAGATATTAATCCAGAATTGGTTAATGCCTATATGGCAAGGCGAGCTTTAGATTATTTAGTTGGATTTAATATTTCGCCAATACTTTGGACAAAACTACCAGGATCAAAATCAGCAGGTAGAGTGCAATCGGTTGCTCTTAGACTTATTGTAGATAGAGAGCATGATATAGAATTATTTAAACCACAAGAATATTGGACTTTTGCTTGTACTTTTTTAACGCAACAAAAAAAAGAATTAAATGCAAGACTTTACTCCTTCAAAGGAAATAAAATTGAAAAATTTTCATTTAAAAATGAAAAAGAAATCAATAACGTTTTAGATCAGATCAAAAAAGAAAGCTTTAGTATCGCAAGTATTGATAAGAAACCATACAGAAGAAGTCCTTATGCACCCTTTACAACTTCTACCATGCAACAAGAAGCATCAAAAAAATTAGGTTTTTCAGCGTCAAGAACAATGCAAATAGCACAAAGACTTTATCAAGGAATAGATTTTGAAGGAGATACGGTTGGCTTAATTACTTATATGAGAACAGATGGAACTAATATTTCGCAAGACGCAATTAAAGAATGCAGAAATTATATTGATAAAGAAATTGGTAAAAAATACTTACCAAGTGAAGCTAGGAATTATTCAGGAAAAAAAGCAAAAAATGCACAAGAAGCGCATGAAGCAATTAGACCTACTGATATCCTACGAACACCAGATAAAATGAAATCTATCTTAGATAAAGATCAAGCTAGATTATATGAACTTATTTGGAATAGAACCCTCGCCTCTCAAATGGAAAATGCTGAATACGAAAGATGTACTTTAGAAATATTAAATGCATCAAAGTCTATCACTTTTAGAGCAACAGGATCTGTTCAAGTATTTGATGGGTTCTTAAAATTATATCAAGATGTCAAAGAAGAAGATGAAATTGATAAGGATGAAGAAAGTGACCAAAAAATACTACCCGAGGTTAAAATTAATGAAAAATTAGAAAATCCTAAATTTAATACTGAGCAACATTTTACTGAGCCACCCCCTAGATTTTCTGAGGCAAGTTTAGTTAAAAAATTAGAAGAGCTAGGTATTGGAAGACCCTCAACTTACGCCAGCATTATTTCAGTATTATCAGCTAGAAACTACGTAGAACTTATAACAAAACGTTTTATACCCACTGACAGAGGTAAGCTTATTACAGCTTTCTTAGATAAATTATTCACTAAATATGTAGATTACAATTTTACTGCAACGCTTGAGGACAGCTTGGACGAAATTACTACCGGAAAGATTGAATATCTTAAAGTTTTAGAAAATTTTTGGAAAGAATTTTATAAAAATATTAACGAAGTTAAAGAATTAAGAACAAGAGCTGTACTTGATTTATTAAATGAAAGCTTAGGAGACATTATTTTTGATAAAGACGAAAGTGGAAAAATTTCAAAAAAATGCAAAAACTGCAGCAACGGTGAACTTAGTTTAAAAAATGGAAGATTTGGAGCATTTATCGGCTGTTCAAATTATCCAGAATGTAAATTTACAAGACCTTTATCAAGAGCGAAAGCTGCCGAACAAGATTTTCTTGCTGAGCCAAAAGTGTTTGGTGAAACTGATAATAAAGAAAAGATTGTTTTAAAAAAAGGACGTTTTGGTCCTTACCTGCAAATTGGTAATGATGAAAAAAATCTTAGGAATGTATCTATACCTAAAGGTATTTCACTAGATTCATTAGACATCGATAAATGTAAATTTTTAGCTTCACTTCCAAAAGTACTTGGACAATATCCAGAAAACTCTCAAGACATAACATTAAATGTTGGAAGATTTGGACCTTATGTAAAATGTGAAAATAAATCTGCATCCCTAGAAAATCCTGAGGATATATTTTCATTAGGATTGAATAGAGCAATTACATTAATTGCTGAAGCAAAACCAGGTAGACGTACTTCAAATGAAATAAAAAATCTTGGGGAACATCCTGAAGATAAAAAACCTGTTAAAATTATGAAAGGCCAATATGGTCCATATATTAAATATAAGACTATCAATGCTACAATTCCTGATGATAAAGATCCTGAAAATATCTCTATGGAAGAAGCTTTGGTATTGATAGCCGCAAGAATTGCTTACGATGAGTCAAAAGGTGGTAAAAAGAATAGAAAGAAAAGTAAAAAAGATAAAACCGAAGATGAATAAAATTGAAGAAATATTAAAAAAAATAAATATTAATATTCCTAATCCTCCAAAACCTGTAGGTAATTACGCCGCATTTAGTAAATATGAAAAACTTATTTTTATATCAGGACAACTACCGATTACTACTGATGGAAAGATAATAACAGGAAAAGTAATGAAAGATGTATCTCTAGAACAAGCACAAAAAGCTGCTGAAATATCAGTTTTAAATGCCCTCGGACAATTAAAAAATGCATGTAATGGCGATCTCAATAAAATCAAAAGCTGTATTCGAATAAGTGGTTACGTAAATTGCTTAGAAAATTTTTCAGATCACGCAAAAGTTATTAATGGTGCATCAGACTTAATTGCAAAAATATTTTCAGTAAATTTACATTCAAGAATTGCCATAGGTTGCAATTCTTTACCACTAAATGCCTGTGTAGAAATTGAAAGTATTTTTGAGACTATCTAAGCTTTTATTTTAACTTTAACTTTATACTCGATTAAGATTTTATCTAAAATTTTCTGCTCTGCTTTAGATAAAACATATTCAGATTTCTTGTATTCATTAGATAATTTACGAATAAAATCGTTAAGATAATCTTTTCCCTTAGCATCTTCCAAATCATTATAAAGAGAATTTAACTCTTTAGTCTTGCTCATATGTAAATTTTTATAATTATTTTCATTTGGATAAATAATAATACTTTTTTGTATACTTGCTATTTCTGTTGCAAGATTTGATAATTTTTCTTCAATTTTTTTTGTTTTACTAGAAAATAAACCAAACATATTTATTGTACTGTTTTGCTAACTGGTTTTTTAGTTGTCTTTTCAATTTTGTTAATTTCAAAAACAAGAACATCATTTTTAACGTCTACTAACACATGACCTCCATTGACTAATTTTCCATGAATAAGTTCATCAGCTAAAGGTTTTTTAATCTTTTCATCAATAACTCTGTTCAGTGGTCTAGCACCCATTTTTTCATCAAAACCTAATTTACAAATCAAATTATTAGCTTTATCAGTTAAATTAATAATCACATCTCTTTCGCCTAACTGAGTTTCAAGTTCAATTACAAATTTTTCAACAATTTTTTTAACAGTATCTTTATTTAAAACATTAAATTGAACAATGGAGTCTAATCTATTTCTAAATTCAGGTGAGAATATTTTATTGATAGACTCTAAATCACCATCTTTATTATTGCTTTTGTTGAAGCCTATTTGAGATTTTTGCAAATCTTCTGCTCCAGCATTTGTTGTCATAATTAAAATAATATTTCTAAAATCTATTTTTTTGCCATTTTGATCTGTTAATTTTCCGTAATCCATAATTTGCAATAAAACATTATAAACATCAGGATGAGCCTTCTCTATTTCATCAATTAAAAGAACTGCATAAGGATTCTTGTCAACTTTTTCTGACAACAATCCACCTTGATCAAAGCCAACGTATCCTGGAGGAGCGCCAATCAATTTAGAAACTGAATGTCTTTCCATATATTCTGACATATCAAAACGAATAAGTTCAATCCCCAAAACTTTTGCAAGTTGTTTTGCTAATTCAGTTTTTCCAACACCCGTCTGGCCTGAAAACATATAATTTCCGATAGTCCTATTGCTATCTCTTAAGCCGGATCTTGATAATTTAATTGAAGACACAAGGCTATCAATTGCAACATCTTGACCAAAAATAACTCTCTTTAAATTTTTATCTAAATCTTTCAAATACATTCTGTCATTTACAGAAATATTTTTTTCAGGAATTTTCGTAATTTGAGAAACTATTCTTTCGATATCTTCAACATCTAATATTTTTTTTCTCTGATTTTCTGGTTTCAAGACTTCTGAAGATCCTAATTCATCAATAATATCGATTGATTTATCTGGCAATTTTTTATTACCAATATATTTACTAGATAAATCTACGGATGCTTTGATTGCAGCATCAGTAAATTTAACGTTATGAAATTTTTCGTATTTTGATCGAATTCCATACATAATTTTATATGCTTCATCGATTGTAGGCTCCGGCACATCAATTTTCTGAAATCTTCTTTGTAAGGCTCTGTCTTTTTCAAAAAATAATCTGTACTCATTATAAGTAGTCGATCCAATGCATCTTATATTTCCTGCCTGCAAAGCAGGCTTAAGCATATTAGAAGCATCCATTGAGCTTCCAGATGTAGATCCAGCTCCTACTAATGTATGTATTTCATCAATAAATAAAATATAATTTTTATTTTTTTCTATTTCCTTAATAATTAATTTAAGACGCTCTTCAAAATCTCCTCTATATCGAGTTCCTGCAATTAATGTTCCCATATCCAAAGAAAAAATTACATGAGATTTCAAAATCTCAGGAACTTCATTATTAAAAATTTTTAATGCAAGTCCTTCAACAATTGCTGTTTTTCCAACGCCAGGATCACCTACTAACAATGGGTTGTTTTTAGTTCTTCTACATAAAATTTGTGCTAAGCGATCAACTTCTACAGTTCTTCCAATTAAACGATCGATTTTATTTTGTTCAGCTTTTTTATTTAAATTAACACAGTACGTTTCTAAAGGAGAATTTGTTGCAGCTTTATTATTGTTAGGCGATGATGAGCTGTCAAAAGATCCGCCGTATGCAAAATTATCAACTTTTGTAATTCCATGAGAAATAAAATTGACTACATCGTAACGTGTAACCTCTTGTTCTTGTAAAAAAAAGGTAGCATGACTTTCTCTTTCAGCGAATAATGCAACTAATATATTTGCTCCTGTAACTTCATTTTTTCCTGAAGATTGAACGTGAACAATGGATCTTTGGATCACTCTTTGGAAGCTTGCTGTCGGCTGAGGCTCTAATTTTGTATCAGTAGTAACTATATTTTCTAATTCATTATCAATATAAAACTCTAGATTTTCATTTAACAAATCGACATCCACATTACATGCTTTCATAACATTACGTGCATCGGTTTCATCCGTTAAAGCAAGTAGCAAATGTTCTAAAGTTACATATTGATGTTTTTTTTCAGTTGCAAATTTAAATGCTTGAGAAATTGCCTGTTCTAAAGATTTAGTAAATGTAGCCATTTAGATAGATTTTTTCATAATACATTTTAGTGGATACTGATTTTGCTTTGCAAAATTTATAACCTGCATAACCTTAGTCTCAGCGACTTCATAAGGATAAACACCACATACAGCGCTGCCTTCGTTGTGAATTTTAAGCATAATTTTATTAGCACTGACTTTGGTCATATTAAAAAACAATTGCAAAACTTTAACAACAAATTCCATTGTTGTAAAATCATCATTTAAAAGAATAACTTCATAAAAATTAGGTTTCTTAATTTTAGCTTGAGTCTTAATTTTTTTTAACTTTATAAGTATCTTAGGCATTAACGGGTCTGCCGATAGAATAATAAGTAATACTGTTTTTATTATTAAAGTACTTACTGTCGTATAGATTTCTTAAATCATATATAATAACTTTTTTATTATTATTCATAATTTTAGAAAAATTTAGATTCTTAAACTCATCCCATTCAGTGTGAATAATAATAAGGTCTACTTTTTTTGTAGCTAAATATATATCATCAAAGTAGTTAACATTTTTATGCTTATCTAAAATCTCTTTAGTTCCTGAAGGCTCATAATAATTTATCTTTGCACCTTTTTTAATAAATTTGGAAATTAAATTTATTGCTGAAGAATCTCTTAAGTCATCAGTATTTGCTTTAAATGTTACTCCTAAAAAGCAAATAATCTTATTTTTAATTTTATTTTGTAAAATTTTGTAAATATTTTTTTCAATATATGTCTTTCTTTTTTCATTAAAATTAATAACAGAATTGACAATAGAGAGTGGTGAATTGAGATTTTTTCCAACTTTTGCTAAAGCTTTAGTATCCTTGGGAAAACAAGAACCCCCATATGCAGGGCCAGCTCTTAAAAATCTTGAGCCGATTCTTTTATCAAGTCCGATTCCAAGTGCAACATCATCAACATTTACGTTAACTTTTTCACATAAATTTGCAATTTCATTAATAAAACTAATTTTTGTAGCTAAAAAAGCATTAGAAGCATATTTTATAAGTTCAGCAGCTCTTCTGGAACAAGGAACAAAGGCTGCGCCTTTGTTAACTATAGGACGATATAACTCATTAAATATTTTTATAACTTTATTATCATTTGCACCAATAACAACTCGGTCTGGATATTTAAAATCTTTTATAGCTTCTCCTTCTCTAAGAAACTCAGGATTAGATACGATTGTGAATAATCCTTTTTTTTTATTTTTATTTAAAATTTTTTCAATTTTATCGCCTGTTCCGATAGGTACAGTTGATTTTGTAACAATAACTTTATGAGATTTAATTTTTTTGGAAATCAATTGGACAACAGAAAATACTTGGGAAAGATCAGCTGAGACGCCATCTTTTGCAGTTGGAGTACCAACAGCTATAAAAATGATATCAGATTTATTAATAGAACTAATTAAATCATCTGAAAAACTAAGTCTGCCTGCTGATAAATTTTTTTTAACTAGTTCAGATAAGCCAGGTTCAAATATTGGAATATCTCCATTCTTAAGTCTGCTTAATTTATCTTTATCTTTATCAACGCAAATAACGTTATTACCAAGGTCTGAAAAACAAACTCCGGATACTAAACCCACATATCCTGTGCCAATAAAACAAATCTTCATATTAGAATTTTTTTAATGAATTATTATACCCATTAACGGTTCCGCAGTCTAAGTAACTTCCAGAAAATATATATCCAATGAATTTATTATCATTATAAATTAAATTTTTCATCGCATCTGTAATTTGCACTTCACCAGAAGAACCTTTTTTTGTTTTTTTTAATAAAGAAATTATTTTAGTTGGCAAAATATACCTTCCAATAATTGCATAATTAGAAGGAGAGTTTTTTAAATTGGGTTTTTCAACTAAATCGCTGATAAATAAATTATTAATAATTTTTTTTGAATATTTTATAATTCCATACCTAGATACTTCAGAGTTATTTACTTTCTTAGAGGCAATAACTGAAGAATTATATTTATTATGAATATTGATTATTTTTTTTGAACAGTTTTCTTTAATGATAATATCATCAGGTAAAACTAAAAGAAAAAATTTATCTTTAATAAGCGATTTTGCTGCTAATACTGCATCGCCAAGACCTTTGGGTGAATTCTGATAAACAAATTTAATTTTATTTCTGTAACGATCTAAAATTTTTAGTTTTTGAATTGATTTATGGTCTTTCTTTTTTTTAAGATAATTTAATAAATATGGATCAGGATAAAGATAATCTTTTATAATTTTTTTTCTTTTGGAGGTAACTAAAATAATTTTTTTTATACCCGCAGCTAAACATTCATCTAAAATATGTTCCAAAATTGTTTTATTTCCAAGGGGCAGAAGTTCTTTTGGAAGTATTTTACTAAATGGTAGAAGTCTTGTGCCTAAACCAGCTAATGGTATTATCGCTTCTTTTATCATTAAATATTATAGTTAATTTCTTAAATGAAAATAATTAAAACAGCAAATAAAATAACCTCAGAGTTGTTAAATAAAAAAAAAATTGGCTTTATCCCGACTATGGGATGTTTACATGATGGCCATGTCTCATTAATCCAAAAATCAAAAAAAAAAAAGTTATTAACGGTAGTAAGTATATTTGTAAATCCACTTCAATTTAATAATAAAAATGATTTCAAGAAGTATCCTAAAACTATATTAGCCGACTTAAATATTTGTAAAAAAAATAAAGTAGATTATGTCTACCTTCCAAGTAAAAAAGATATTTATCCAGAGAGAAAAATTATTATTAGAAATAAAATTCATTTTTTTAAAAATTATATGGAAGGTAAATTTAGGCCAGGACATTTTGAAGGTGTTATAGAAGTGGTTAAAAGATTGTTAAATCATGTAAAAACTAATTATCTTTTCCTTGGAAAAAAAGATTATCAACAATTAATTATCATTAAAAAATATTTGAGAAGTATTAATTCAAAAATAAAAGTTATAGCCTGTGATACTATAAGAGCTAGAAATGGAGTTGCCTTATCTTCTAGGAATAAACTTTTAGACCAAAATTCATTAAAAATTGCTGGTAAGATTATAAATTTTTTAAAAAAAAATAAAAATCGTATTATTAAATCTAAAAATAACTCTTTTTTTATAAAAAAAATAAAGTCTTTTGGTGCTAAAAAAGTTGATTATTTATCAGCATTTAATTTAAAAAAATTAAAAAAAACCAATAAACCATCACTAAATACCAGAGTATTCCTTGCCTATCATTTAAGTGGGGTAAGATTGATAGACAATTTTTAATGAGTATTAAAACAGCCTCTTTTGAAATTAAAATATCAAATGAACCTATTGCTTATAAAAAAGCGTTAGATTTTTTAGAAGATAGAGTTGTAAAGGTTCATGAGAAATTAGAAAAAGAACTGATTTGGATATTAGAACATGACTCAATTTATACCAAAGGTATAAGTGCATCTGATAATGATTTATTAATGCCTAACTTATTTCCTGTAATCGAAACCAATCGTGGAGGGAAATTTACTTATCATGGTCCTGGACAAAAAATAGTTTACTTTGTTATTGATCTTAATAAACGTAAAAAAGAAATTAAAGAATTTGTTCGTACTATTGAAAAATGGATCATTTCCATCTTAAAAGATTTTAATATTTCATCATATGCTGATCCAAAAAATATAGGTATTTGGGTAAAAAATAATAATGAAGAAAATAAAATAGCAGCTATTGGGATCAAAGTTAAAAAATGGATTGCTTATCATGGCTTTTCACTAAATGTTAATGTTAATAAATCTGATTATCGAGGAATAATTCCTTGTGGAATATCAGATAGAGGAATTATTAATATTTCTGATTTACGTCCGATTCCCAATGATGAAAATATCAATAATTCAATAAAAGAAAATTTTTACAAATTATTTAATTCATAAATTAATTTTTGCTCATTGCAAAAACTTTCAAAATATAATGGAGGCTCTGCGCGATGTATTATTTTTTTATTATTTATTGAAAACTCAATTTTATAAGCATGAAGCATTAAATGAAGTTCTTTTGATTTATTTAGGGTTTTATTTGTATATTTCTTTTCTCCCAGTATTGGATGTTTGATAAAACTCAACTGTCTTCTTAACTGATGTTTTCTACCTGTTTCTGGATTTAACATTAACAAAGAATAATCTTTAGTCTCAGATATAACCTTATAATTAGTTATTGATATATGGATTTTTTCTTTATTATTTTCAACATAAGTAAGTTCATTACTTAGAGTTCCGCTTTTATTGTCCAAAGTTCCATCCACTACAGCGAAATAACTTTTTTTAATTGTTTGATTTTTGAAAGCATCTGAAAAAAATTTTGCACTTTTATGGGTTTTGCTAATAATTAAAATTCCAGTTGTTTCAGCATCTAACCTATGAACTAAGTGTGGTGTTAAATATTCAGTCTCTTTAAAATTTTTTAATATATCAAAAATATTTTTTCCTGTTTTAGTTCCCGACTGAACTGCCAAATTATATGGTTTATTTAAAACAAAATAATGTTCATTTTCAAATAAAATATTACTTTTAATTAAATCGTAATCTTTTTTAGAAGGTAGGTACGAATATTTCTTTTTGATTATTTTATCATCGTTATCAATATCTGCAAAAATCTTAATTTCGTCATTTAATTGTATTTTATAAGAACTTTTTACCTTTTTTCCATTAACTAAAATTTTTCCTTTTCTTAAAGTTCTTTCAATTAATGACTGGGGTAATGGTTTAACTTTCTTTTTAAACCATTTATCGAGGCGAATATTTTCAAAATCTTCTTCAATTTTAAAAATATGTTTTGGTTCCATTATGAAATAATGTGAATAAACTTATCTCCTAAATAAAACATCAATAAACCAAAAAAAACTGAAATAAAAATATAAATAAAAGCTAATAAATAATTTGAACTATTAATAAGATTAAAAAAATCCTGAGAAAAAGAGGAGAATGTTGTAAATCCTCCTAAAAATCCAATTGTAATATAATTTTTTAAATTTTCATCGATGGTTATAAATTTTGTATCAAGCACTCCAGAAACTAAGCCAATTAAAAAACAACCTAATAAATTTACTGTAAGAGTTCCAATTGGAAAAATAGTTTGAAATATTTTTGGAGTAATTTGAATGACAGAAAATCGTGCTAACGTTCCAAAAGCTCCAAATAAAGCAACTAACAAGTATGACTTCATTAGTTGTTTATTTGCTTATTTGCTGAGCTTCTTCCTTTGGCTGCTCAGGTTTCTTCTGAACTGGACCTGAATCTTGTCCTTTGGCATTAAAATCTTTATCTACTAATTCAATGTATGCCATTGTTGAATTGTCACCAAAACGATTTCTAGTTCTAACAATTCTAGAGTAACCACCTTTTCTATTTTCATATCTCTTTGATAAAACTGTTATTAACTTTTCTGCTGAATCTTCATTTTGCAATTTTGATATTAAAGATCTTCTTGCTGACAAATCTTTCTTTTTGCCAATAGTAATAACTTTATCAATTAATGGTTTTAGTTCTTTGGCTTTAGGCAAAGTTGTTTTAATTTGCTCATGCTTAATCAAAGAGTTAAGCATATTTTTAAACAAAGCTTTACGATGCTCAGAAGTTCTATTTAATTTTCTATGAGCAATTTTGTGTCTCATGATTATTAATAGTTATCCTCTAATTTTTTTGAAAGCTCAGCAATATTTTCTGGTGGCCAATTTGGAACTTCCATTCCAAGATATAAAGACATTGTGGTAAGAACTTCTTTAATTTCATTCAACGATTTTCTTCCAAAATTAGGAGTTCTTAACATTTCACTTTCGCTCTTTTGAACTAAATCACCTATATAAATAATATTATCATTTTTCAGACAATTCATTGATCTTACAGAAAGTTCCAATTCATCAACTCTTCTAAGTAGGTTTCTATTGAATTCTGGTTCAGAAGGTTTTTTCTCTTGAATTGTCGCAACTGGCTCATCAAAATTTACAAACATAGCTAATTGATCTTGTAAAATTCTAGCCGCAAAAGCTACTGCATCTTCAGCTGTTACTGATCCATTTGTTTCAACTTCCATAGTCAACTTATCATAATCTAATGTTAATCCCTCTCTTGCATTAGATACATTATAAGAAACTCTCTTAACTGGACTAAAAACAGCATCAATTGCTATTAATCCTAATGGTGAATTGCTAGCCTTATTTCTGTCTGCAGGTACATAACCTTTTCCTGTATTAACCGTTAATTCCATGTGAAATTTAGTTTTTTCATCGAGGTTGCAAATAACTAAATCAGGATTTAATATTTCAATATCTGAATTTGGAGTAATCATTTTCGCTTTAATTTCACCAGGACCTTTAGCATCTAAGATTAATTTTTTTGGTCCAGAAGTCTTTAAATTTAAAGCTAAAGCTTTTACGTTAAGAACGATGTCAGTAACATCTTCTCTAACGCCATCAATTGATGAAAATTCATGAAGCACACCATCAATTTGAATTGCAGTAACAGCTGTGCCTTGAACTGAAGATAACAAAACTCTTCTTAATGCGTTTCCTAAAGTTAGTGCATAACCTTTTTCTAAAGGTTCAGCGATAATCTTTGCGTGTTTTTTATCCTCGCTTTGAGTAATATTTAATTTTGATGGCTTTATAAGTTCTTTCCAATTTTTATCTATCAAGTTACTTCTCCTATTTAGTTATTATTAAACACGTCTTTTCTTTGGAGGCCTACAGCCATTATGTGGCATCGGACTCATATCTTTAATAGAGGTAATCTTAAAACCTCTAGCTTGTAATGCTCGAAGAGCAGTTTCACGACCTGAACCAGGTCCTTTTACTTCTACAGTAATATTTTTTAATCCATGTTCTAAAGCTTTTCCTGCGGCATCATCAGCTGCAACCTGCGCTGCATATGGTGTTGATTTTCTTGAACCTTTAAATCCTTTTGATCCTGCTGACGACCAAGAAATCACATTACCTTGTTTATCTGTAATAGTAACAATAGTATTATTGAAAGTCGCATTTACGTAAACGTTTCCATTTACAACGTTCTTTTTTTCTTTTTTCTTAACTTTAATTTTTTTCTTTATTCCAGTGTCTTGCTTAGCGTCCTTGGCTGCTGTAGCACCTTCAACTTTAGGTTTTTTATCTTTAATATTTTTATCTTCAGCCATTAAATTATTTCATACTAGTTAATTTTTTTCCTGCAATTGCAATAGCTTTTCCTTTTCTTGTTCTTGCATTTGAATGTGTTCTCTGCCCTCTTACAGGAAGTCTTTTTCTATGTCTTGATCCTCTATACGTTCCTAAATCTTTTAGTCTTTTAATATCTAAAGATACGTTTCTTCTAAGGTCTCCTTCAACTGAATATTTACTATCAATAAATTCTCTTATTTTTAGAACTTCATCATCTGTAAGTGCGTTTGTTCTTTTATGTTTATCAATTTTAAGTTCATTACAAATATCATTTGCCGTTTTGTCTCCAATACCATGAATATAAGTAAGGGCTGTTTTAACAACTTTATTTTGAGGAATATTCACTCCAGCTATACGAGCCATAAATTAAAAATCTATTTTTGAAAAAATGCGATTATATGAATCAAGCAATCAAAGTCAACTACGTACGGCACGTATTATTGTAAATAATTGATCACTTATCGCATTAATTTCCTGCATTCCGTCAATATTTTTCATTATTCCTTTTTTTAGGTAAAAATCGAGTACTGGAAAAGTTTTTTCATCATAAGTTTTTAATCTTTTTACAATCGTCTCTTCATTATCATCCGATCTTGTAATAAGTTTTCTTTGTCCGCAATTTTTTAAGTCGCAATTTTTTGGTGGGTCAAAAAAAGTATTAAATGTTTTATTGCAAACTGAACAAGTTACTCTGCCGGTAATTCTTTTAACCAAAATTTGATTATCAACTTTTAAATTAAGAGCTAAGCTCATTTGTTGATTATATTTTTTTAATAAATTATCTAAACTTTTGGCTTGTTCTATATTTCTTGGAAAGCCATCAAAAATTATTCGGTTTTTATATTGTGGATTAGAAATTTTATTTTCAATTAAATTATTAATAATTTCATCAGAAACCAATCCACCAGATTTCATAATTTCTTCAATCTTATTTCCGAATTCCGTTTTTTTACTTACTTCTTCTCTAAGTAAATCACCTGTAGATAATTGAAATAAATTAAATTCTTTAACTAGTTTTGCTGACTGAGTTCCTTTTCCTGCGCCTGGAGGGCCAAAAATAACAAGATTCATTAACGATTAAATTTTGTTTTTTTAATTAGACTCTCGTACTGTTGGCTCATTAATCTTGTCTGCACTTGAGCAACTGTATCCATTGCAACTACAGCGACAATAAGAAGTGAAGTTCCACCTAAATAAAATGGAATTGGATAATTTGCGATAATAAATTCTGGTAATAAACAAATTAAAACTAAATATATAGATCCAATTGCAGTTAGCTTTAAAAGAAGTTGATCTATAAATTGCTCTGTTTGTTCCCCTGGTCTTATTCCAGGAACAAATCCACCATACTTTCTTAAATTTTCTGCTGTTTCTTTAGGGTTAAAAATTATCGAAGTATAAAAGAATGAAAAAAATATTATGCCCGCTGCATAAATAATCATATATAAAGGTTTTCCTTGGCCAAGCATTGAAGTAATTCCAACAACAATTTCATTAGATGAGGATGTGAAGTTAGAAATTGTAATTGGTAAAATTAAAAGTGCTGATGCGAAAATTGCTGGAATAACACCTGCTGTATTCACTTTTAACGGAAGATGAGATGCTTCTCCTCCATACAATTTATTTCCTACCTGTCTTTTTGGATAATGAATTAGAATTTTTCTTTGTGCGCGTTCTACAAAAACAATAAAATAAATAGCAGCAACTAGAATAGTTATAATAATTAATATTGCTCCTGCTGAAATGGCTCCTGTTCTTCCTAATTCAAAAGTAGAAGCTAATGCACCTGGAATTTCGGCTACAATACCTGCAAAAATAATCAAAGAAATACCATTACCAATACCTCTTGCGGTAATTTGTTCACCAAGCCACATTAAAAACATTGTTCCTGTTAACAAGGTAATTGTAGTTACTAATCTAAAATAAAAACCTGACTCTAAAACAATTCCTTGAGAATTTTCTAAACTTACAGCTACACCATATCCTTGAACTAGTGCCAGAAGAACAGTGCCATATCTAGTATATTGAGTAATTTTTCTTCTACCAATTTCTCCTGAATTTTTTAAGTTTTTAAAATAATCTGTAACTCCAGTTAATAACTGAATAATAATAGATGAGGAGATGTAAGGCATAATACCTAAAGCAAAAATTGCCATTCTTGATACGGCTCCACCTGCGAATAGATTAAACATTCCAAGCAAAGATCTTTGATTATTAGATATCAAACCTTTTAAAGCTTGCGCATCAATACCTGGTAAAGGAACGTAAGTACAAAATCTATAAACAATTAAAATAAATAAAGTATAAAAAATTCTTCTTTTAAGATCGTCTAAAGATGAATTTGACTTTAAAGAGTCAACTGAGGCAAAAGAGCTAGACATAAAAACTATTTAGCCTCTGCTTGTTTCAATAAATTAACGCTACCGCCTGCTTTTTCAATTTTAGTTTTAGCAGATGCGCTTATTTGATGTGCCTCTATTTGTATTTTTGATTTGATTTCACCGTTACCAAGAATCTTTAGTTTTTTAAAATTGTTTTTAATATTTTTAACTTTTCTAAGACTATCTAATGTAACTTTAGAAGAAGTGTCTAATTTCTTTTTCTCTATTAAATGCTGAATGTCATTTAAATTAATAATCATTTGATCATATGAATGTTTTTTTATAATTGCATTAAAACCTCTTTTAGGAAGTCTTCTGTAAAGAGGCATTTGACCTCCTTCAAAACTTTTAATGGATACGCCTGATCTTGCTTTTTGGCCTTTAACACCACGACCAGCAGTCTTTCCTTTTCCAGAGCCTATTCCTCTAGCATATCTTTTTGCTTTTTTATAAAGTGAAACGTTTAAAGTATTTAATTTCATAATTTTATCTTCTCGCTACAACTTCACTAATTTTTTTTCCACGCAATATAGAAATGTCTTTAGGTGATCTTTGTTTTGTTAAGGCCAACATACATGCTCTAACAACATTGTAAGGATTTGATGAACCAATTGATTTTGCAACAATATCTTGCATGCCTAACATTTCACATATTGCTCGAATAGCTCCACCAGCAATAATACCAGTTCCTGCTGGAGCGCTTCTAAGAAGAACTTTGCCAGATCCGCTTTTACCATAAGTGTCATGGTGTATTGTTCTTCCTTCCCTTAATGGAACTTTGACTAATGAACTTTTAGCCTCTTCTGATGCTTTTTTTATTGCATCTGGAACTTGTTTTGCTTTGCCATGTCCATAACCTACTAAACCTTTTTGATTTCCAACAACTACGAGAGCAGCAAAACCAAATCTTCTTCCGCCTTTAACGACTTTAGTAATTCTGTTAATCGCAACTAATTTTTCTTTAAGTTCTGATTGAGTGTTCATAAATTAAAATTTTAACCCTTCTTTTCTTGCAGAATCTGCAACTGCTTTTATACGTCCATGATACTTATATCTGCCTCTATCAAAATAAACTTCTTTAATTCCTTTTTCTAAAGCTCTTTTTGCTACTAGTTTTCCAACTTCTACTGATAATTCCATTTTTTTTTTCTTATCCATAGCTTTTTCAACCGATGACGCTGAAACTAGAGTTTGATTTTTAGAGTCATCTATAACTTGAGCATATATATTTTTTAGAGATCTAAAAACAGTCAGGCGTAATCCTGTAGGATTATATTTTTTCATTTTGCCCCTGATTCTGCTTTGTCTTTTAATACTGTTAGCCATAATTATTTCTTTTTACCTTCTTTTCTCAAAACAAATTGATCGGAAGAGGTAATACCTTTTCCTTTATAAGGCTCAACTGGTTTTAAAAATTTAATATCTGCACAAACTTTTCCGACTAATTCTTTATCAATTCCTTTAACTTTTATTGCAGTTTGTTTATCAATAGCAATTTCAATACCTTCTGGAATGTCGTAGTGTACATCGTGACTAAATCCTAATTGAAAAATAATCTTTTTGCCTTGTAATGTAGCTCTAAAACCAACTCCTGTAAGTTTTAAATCTTTTTCAAATCCTTTAGATACTCCTATAATACCATTATTAATTAAACTTCTATGTAGCCCCCAAGTAAGTTTATTTGCATTTTTTTTGTCTACGGGTTCAAGTGAAACTTTATTATCAGCAACTATGACTTTTAAAATATTTTGATCTACAATTACTTCTTTTTTACTTTTAGCGCCTTGAATAATTACTTTATTATTCTCAACTTTAACAGTAACTCCAGAAGGTAATGCGATAGGTGTTTTTCCAATTTTTGACATATCTTAAGAAACCTTACAAAGGACCTCCCCACCTAGTTTTTTTTCTCTAGCTTCGTTGTCAGAAAAAATACCTTTAGAAGTAGAAATAATAGATATTCCTAAACCATTTTGAATTTTTTGAATACTATCTGATCTAGAATAAATTCTTCTTCCCGGTCTTGAAACTCTTTCGATCTCTTTGATAACTGGATCACCATACATATATTTCAAATTAATTTCGATTGTCTCGAAACTTTTATCTTTAGAAACTGTATATTCTTGAATAAATCCCTCTTTATGAAGAACATCTAAAACTGCCTTTCTTAATTTAGAACCTGGAACTGATACTTTTTTCAAACCACGCATTTGACCATTCCTAATTCTTGTAATCATATCTCCAATTGGATCTGTAATTTTCATATTGCCTCCTTACCAGCTAGCTTTCGTCATGCCAGGAATTTTTCCACTAGAAGCAAATTTTCTAAGTGCAATTCTAGACATTCTTAATTTTCTGTAATAACCGCGAGATCTTCCAGTTATTTCACATCTATTTTTAACTCTATTTTTTGCTGAATTTCTTGGCACTTTTGAGAGTTTTAAACTAGCTAAAAACCTTTCATTTAATGGCAGTGTTTTATTCATAATTATTTTTTTAAGCTTTAATCTTTTATTTTCAAATCTCTTAGCCATTTTTACTCTTTTTAAATTTCTTTCGATCGAACTTCTTTTTGCCATTTAATTTAGCTCCTTATTTTTTTCTTTATCTTTATTTTTTTCATTATCTCCCTCTTTTTTAATTTTTTTCTTATCAGCAGAAAAAATACCAGCTTTAGCAAATGGAAAATTAAAACTATCAAGTAACATTCTAGCTTGATCTTTAGTCTTTGCAGTTGTTACAATGGTAATATCTAAACCTCTAATTTTATCGACTTTATCAAAGTTAACCTCTGGAAATATAATATGCTCTTTAACACCAAAGCTATAATTTGCCTCACTATCAAAACTATTAGGGTTTAAACCTCTAAAGTCTTTAATTCTTGGTAAAGCAATGTTTACTAGACGATCTAAGAAGAAATACATTTGATCTTTTCTTAATGTAACTTTTAAACCCAAAGGTATTCCTACTCTTGTTTTAAAATTTGAAATAGATTTTCTTGATTTTGTAACTTGAGCTTTTTGACCTGCAATAGCTGATAGATCATCTTCTGCGCTTTTTAAAATTTTATTATCGGTCCCATCTAAACCAAGACCCATATTTAAAACTATTTTAACTAGCTTTGGTGCTTGCATTTTATTTGTAAAAGACAAATTTTTACACAAAGTAGGCACTATCTCTTTAATGTATTTTTCTTTTAGTCTCGGAACTAATTTCATTTTTTACTCTTTGTTTTTGGTTTTTCTGTTTTTATATTTTTTTTAACTTCTTCTTTTTTTTCAATTTTTTTCTCTAATTTTTTCTCTAATTTTGCTTCAGATAATTTAACAACATTTGAAATATCGATTGGTCTTTCTATAGTTATAATTCCGCCTTTTTTCTCTCTAGTAGGTTTTTGATGTTTTTTCTTTTCATTAATTCCTTTAACTAAAACTTTACGCACTTCAGGAAATACTTTAATTACATTTCCTGTTTTTCCTTTGTCATCTCCAGTAATAATTTTTACATTATCTCCTTTTTTTATTTTTAATTTAATCATAATACCTCTGGGGCTAAAGAAATTATTTTCATAAAGTTTTTATTTCTTAATTCTCTTGTTACAGGTCCAAAAATCCTTGTTCCTATTGGCTCTCCATTTGGTTGGACTAAAACCGCAGCATTAGCATCAAATTTTATTGAGGTTCCATCTAATCTTTTAATTTCTTTTCTTGTTCTAACAATCACTGCTTTATGAACGTCCCCTTTTTTAACTTTTCCTTTTGGAATGGCATCTTTAATTGAAACAACAATAATGTCTCCTATGGTTGCATATCTTCTTTTAGATCCACCCAAAACTTTAATACATTCTACTTTTCGAGCTCCAGTATTATCGGCAACGAATAACTCTGTTTGCACTTGAATCATTTATTTATCGCCTCCAACCACAGTCCATCGCTTAAGTTTAGAGATCGGCTTACTTTCTATAATAGAAACCATATCTCCAATTTTAGATTTATTTTTTTCATCGTGTGCATGATATTTTTTGTAAGTAGTCATTACTTTTTTATATTTAGGATGAACAAAGCGTCTGCTAACTTCAACAACAACTGTTTTGTTGCTTTTATCGCTCACTACTTTTCCTTTTAAAATTCTTTTTACCATTATTTTGCTTTGTTTAAATTAATAAAAGTTTTAACTTTAGCAATAGAACGTCTATTAGTTTTAATAGAAGCTGTATTAGTAACCTGACCATTTTTTTTCTTAAATCGGATATTGAATTGTTCTTTTTTTAATTTTTCCAATTCAGAAAATAGTTGATCCTGAGTTAATTTTTTTACTTCTTTAGTTTTCATTACTGCGTTCCTAGTCTTTTAATCATTTTAGTTTTAATAGATAATTTTGCTTGAGCTCTTTCAAATGCCTCTTTAGCAACAATCTCGTCAACTCCATCAACTTCAAAAATAATTCTTCCAGGTTTAACTCTAAATACGTAATATTCTAGTCCGCCTTTACCTTTACCCATCCTGACTTCTATTGGCTTCTTTGTAACAGGAATATTTGGAAAAATTCTAAGCCAAACTCTGCCAGCTCGCTTCATATGTCTTGTTAGTGCAACTCTTGCTGCTTCAATTTCTTTTGAAGTTACTCTATTAGGCTCAATTGCTTTTAATCCAAATGAGCCGAAGTTTAATTCAGCTCCACGTGTAGCTATACCGTGAATTTTTCCCTTAAATGCTTTTCTGTATTTTGTTCTAGCTGGCTGTAACATTTTCTTTCTCGTTTAAATTTTTAATTTCTGCATCCTCATTTTTTTTCTTATCTTTTTCAAATACAATTCCTTTATAAATCCAAACTTTTACACCAATAATTCCATATGTTGTTTCAGCTTCTGCTTCACCATAATCCACATCAGCTCTTAATGTGTGTAGTGGAATACTTCCTTCTCTTAACCATTCTGTTCTTGCAATCTCAGTTCCTGCTAATCTTCCGGCAACAGTAATTTTAATACCTTTAGCTCCTAATCTAAGCGTTGATTGCATCGCTCTTTTCATGGCTTTTCTGTATGCAATTCGCTTTTCAAGTTGTTGCGCTACATTTTCAGCAACTAAATATGCATCCAATTCAGGTTTTCTTATTTCTTTAATATTTACAGAAACATCTGAGCTAGAAATTTTGTTAAGATTGCTTTTAATTTTGTCTATATCAGAGCCTTTTTTTCCAATTACAAAACCTGGCCTTGATGTAAAAATAGTGACTATACATTTCTTAGTAGGTCTCTCGATAAAGATTTTAGAAATACCCGAATTTTTAAGATTTTTTTTAATGTATTCTCTAATTTTAAAATCCTCGATCAAATATTGACCATATTCTTTTTTCTTAGCAAACCACATTGAATCCCAATTTTTATTAATACTTAGTCTTAAACTAATTGGATTAACCTTCTGTCCCATTACTTTGTCGCCTCCAACGGAGCTTTTTTATTTTCTGAAACAATGATTGTTAAATTGGAAAAATGTTTTTTTATTCCTGCTGCCCTTCCTCTTGCTCTTGGCATAAATCGTTTTAGTGTAATTCCTTTTCCAACATAAGCTTCTTTTACAATTAGATTATCAATGTCTAACTGGTTATTATTCTCAGCATTGGCAATTGCAGATTTTAATGTTTTTTTAATTTCGTTTGCTACTCTTTTGTCTGTAAACTCTAAGTCCCTCATAGCAACATTAGCATTCTTTCCTCTAATACTTTTTAAAATATTGTTAATTTTACGAGGACTTGATCTTAAATTCCTGTAAATTGCTTTGACTTGATTTAAATCTTTACTTTTTGTCATCTTTTTTCTCGGTTGCTGGAGCAGCCTTTTTATCAGCTGGCGTATGTCCAAAAAATTGTCTTGTTGCTGAAAATTCACCTAATTTATGACCAATCATTTCTTCTGTAATAGTCACTGGGAAGAATTTTTTTCCATTGTGAACCTCAAAAGTCATTCCAATAAATTCTGGAATAATTGTTGATTTTCTTGACCACGTTTTGATCGGTTTTTTAATATTTTGATCCTTATGTTTTTGTACTTTTTTCATTAAACTTAACTCCACAAAAGGTCCTTTCCAGACTGATCTGCTCATAATTAATTAATGCCTCTCTTCTTCTTTCTAGAAATAATATATTTGTCAGTATTTTTATTTTTTCTAGTTTTCTTTCCTTTAGTCTTGATACCCCAAGGTGTAACAGGATGTCTTCCTCCATTAGTTCTTCCACCGTGTGGATGATCTACAGGGTTCATTGCTATACCTCTTGTTTGTGGTCTAACTCCAAGCCATCTGCTTCTTCCAGCTTTACCAATTTTAATATTTTTTTGATCTGGATTTGATACAGCTCCAATTGTGGCTTTACATAAACTTTGTACTTTTCTTACTTCCCCAGAAGCTAATTTTAATGTTGTGTAGTCTTGGTCATGACTCATAATTTGCACAGAAGAACCTGCTGATCTTGCTAATACTCCGCCATTACCTGGTCTCATTTCAACATTATGAACAACAGTTGCTGGAGGAATATCTATTAAAGGCATGCAGTTACCAATTTCTATGTCTTTTTTTCTTCCTGAATGAATTTTAGTGCCTACTTTAATATCTTGTGGAGCAATTAAGTAACTTTGAGTTTTATCCTCATACTCAACAAGCATAATATTAGCTGTTCTATAGGGATCATACTCAAAACGAATTACAGTGGCTGGTATATCAAATTTGTTTCTTTTGAAATCAACAAATCTATACTTTTTTTTATGACCTGCTGAACGGTGTCTAGATGTAATTCTACCTAAATTATTTCTTCCATAAGAACCATTAATTCCTGAAGTTAAAGATTTAATAGGCTTACCCTTCCAAAGACCTGTTCTATCTAGAATAATTGTTCCTCTAGTAGATTTAGTATAGGGTTTATATGTTTTTAAAGTCATGTTTATATTCCAGTTGTAATATCAATTGATTGTCCTTTTTTTAAAGTAACAATTGCTTTCTTATATCCAGAACTTTTAGCAACTCTTCCTCTTACCATTTTAAATCTTGGGTGAAGATTAATCGTATTAACTTTAATAACATTCACTTTGAAAAGTTTCTCAATACTTTTTTTAATATTTGCTTTAGTTGCAAATGGAGCAACTTTAAATACAACTTTATTTAATGAGCTTAGGTTTGTGGACTTTTCAGTCACAACGGGCTCAAGAATGATATCGTATGAGTAATTATCTGCTCTTTTTTTCATTTTAATAATCTATCTTGAAGTTTTTTAATTGAAGAATGAGTGAATAAAACATTTTGATATTTTAAAACGTCATAAACATTTGTTCCAATCTCAGGAATATTTTTAATATTTTTAATATTTTTTACATTATTCAGTAGAACTTCATTTTCTTTATCGTAAATTAACAATGCACTTTTTGAATTAATTTTTGATAAAAATTTACTAAAATCTTTAGTTTTAAAATTTTTAAAATCTTTATCTGATAAAATACTAATTTTATTATCTAGAACTTTACTAGATAGAGCATGTTTTAGTCCTAATTTTCTAACTTTTTTATTCAATCTTTTTACTCTATGTTTTCCTTTTGCCTTAGGTCCATGTGCAATACCACCACCGACAAATATTGGGGCTGTGATATTACCATGTCTTGCACCGCCAGATCCTTTTTGTGGTCCAATTTTTTTTCTTGAACCAGCAACTTCTCCTCTAGTTTTTGTGTAACCAGTTTTTTTTGAATGACGACTTATTTGCCAATCAACCACCATTTTTATAATGTCTTTTCTAGGTTTTAAGGAAAAAATATTGTCTGAAACTTCTACGTTTCCAACATCTTTTCCATCAATTCCTAATTCTTTAATTTTCATATAATTATTTTTTCTTCTCCGCTGTAGGCGGAGCTGCTGGTTTTGCATCTTTTTTATTTGTTTCTGCGCTTTTTTCTTTTTTAGTTGATTTTTCTTTTAATCCTTCGGCAAGATCATCTTTGAAAGCTTGAATAGTATCTTTCATTGTTCTTTTATTTCTTTCTTTAACTGCCTTATTAATTTCAACTACAGCATTTTTTGCTCCTGGCACTGACCCTTTAACAAATAATAAATTATTTTTTAAATCAGCTTCAATAATTTCTAATCTTTCAACTGTTCTAAATTTATCTCCCATATGACCTGCCATTTTTTTTCCTTTGAATACTCTGCCGGGGTCTTGTCTTTGACCAGTTGAACCATGAGATCTATGAGAAACTGAAACACCGTGGGTTGCTCTTAGTCCTGCAAAATTATGTCTTTTCATAACTCCAGCAAAACCTCTTCCAATTGTTTTAGATCTAATATCTACAAAATTTATATCTTTGAATATATTTAAGTCCACGTCTGAACCTAATTTAAGATCGCTATCTTTATCTACTCTAAATTCTTTTAAAATTTTCTTAGGCTCTAAAGATTTTTTTGCAAATACACCTTTCATTTGTTTTGTAACTTTTGAATTTTTTATATGCCCAAAACCTACTAATACTGCACTATAACCTCGTTTTTCTTTAGTAATCACATCCACTACTTTTCCTGGCTCAACATGAAGAACAGTCACAGGAACAGATTGACCATTCTCATAAAATCTTCTTGTCATACCAATTTTTTTTCCTATTAAACCTAAAGTCATAAATTATATCTTAATTTCTACATCTACTCCTGAAGCTAGATCTAACTTCATTAACGCCTCAACTGTTTGAGGTGTCGGATCTAGAATATCTATCATTCGTTTATGTGTTCTTGTTTCAAACTGTTCTCTACTTTTTTTGTCAATGTGCGGTGATCTTAGAACAGTAAAAATTTCTTTACGTGTAGGAAGTGGTATTGGTCCTCTAACTTGAGCTCCTGTTCTTTTTGCAGTGTTTACGATTTCAATGGTAGATTGATCTAACACTTTGTGATCATAAGCTCTTAATTTAATTCTGATATTTTGTTTATCCATAGTTAAGCCATTTTCTTTGTAACTTCGTCCTGAACGTTTTGAGGAACGCGATCATAATGATCGAATTGCATAGTATATTGCGCTCTACCTTGCGACATAGATCTTAAAGTGTTTACATAACCAAACATATTTGCCAGTGGGACCATGGCGTTAATGACTGCAGCGTTACCTCTTTTATCTGTTGATCCAACTTGTCCTCTTCTGCTGTTTAAATCTCCAATAACATCACCCATATAATCCTCTGGTGTTACAACTTCTACCTTCATAATTGGCTCTAATAATTTTGGATTTGCTTGTAGGCATAATTCTCTAAAGCAATATCTCGCTGCTAATTCGAATGCTAAAGGACTAGAGTCTACTTCATGATGTAAGCCATCTAAAATTTGAACTTTATAATCTAATAATGGAAAGCCTGCTAATACACCAGAGTCTGCAACGCTCAATATTCCCTTTTCAACTCCTGGAATAAATTCTCTTGGTATCGCTCCACCTTTAATTAAATTTTCAACAATTCTACCCTCTCCTTGAGAAAGCGGTTCAACCGCTAACTTAACTTTAGCAAATTGTCCTGCTCCACCGCTTTGTTTTTTATGAGTATATTCAAGTTTGGATGATGAAGTAATGGTTTCTCTATATGCAACTTGGGGAGCTCCGATATTAGCTTCAACTTTAAATTCTCTTTTCATTCTGTCTACAATAATTTCAAGGTGCAACTCACCCATTCCTTTAATAATTGTTTGTCCAGATTCATTATCTGAGGAAACTCTAAAAGAAGGATCTTCTTTTGCTAAACGATTAAGAGCTTCTCCCATTTTTTCTTGGTCATTTTTAGTTTTAGGTTCTACTGCAATTTCAATAACTGGCTCAGGAAAATCCATAGACTCTAATACGATTGGATTATTTTTGTCACAAAGGGTATGTCCTGTAATTGTATTTTTAAGACCTGCTAAAGCGACAATATCTCCGGCACTTGCACTTTTAATATCTTCTCTATTATTTGCATGCATTAATAACATACGACCAATTCTTTCTTCTTTTCCAGTTGATGCGTTAAGTACGCCTGTACCTGTCGACAATGTCCCAGAATAAATTCTAATAAAAGTTAAAGATCCAACGAATGGATCGTTTGCTATTTTAAAAGCTAAAGCTGAAAACGGTTCTGCATCATTACATTTTCTAACTAGTTCTTCTTCAGAATTTGGTTTTGTTCCTTTAACCTGACCAACATCCTTAGGGCTTGGTAAAAAATCTACTACAGCATCTAAAATTAATTGAACTCCTTTATTTTTAAAAGCAGCTCCACAAATTATTGGAACAAAAGCAAAAGAAATAGTTCCTTTTCTAATACATGCTTTTAATTCTGCTTCTGATGGATCCTTACCGTTAAGATAATTTTCCATTACTTTTTCATCTTGCTCAACTGCAAGTTCTACTAATTCTTTTCTATATTTAACTGCTTGTTCTTTAAGATCTGCTGGAATTTCAACATAATCAAATTTTGCTCCTAAACTCTCATCTTGCCAAACGACACCTTTCATTGCCACAAGATCAACAACTCCTTTAAATGTACTTTCAATACCGATTGGAAGCTGAAGGACCATAGGAGTGGCTCCTAAACGCTCTTTGATCATATCAACACACATGAAAAAATTTGCTCCTGTTCTGTCTAATTTGTTAACAAAACAAATTCTTGGCACTTTATATTTATCTGCTTGTCTCCATACTGTTTCAGATTGAGGCTCAACTCCTGCAACGCCATCAAAACAAGCGACTGCTCCGTCTAAAACTTTTAATGATCTTTCAACTTCGATAGTAAAATCGACGTGCCCAGGTGTGTCTATAATGTTAATTCTATGACCTTTCCAAAAACAAGTTGTTGCTGCTGATGTAATTGTAATACCTCTTTCTTGTTCTTGTTCCATCCAATCCATAGTAGCGGCACCGTCATGGACTTCGCCAATTTTATGGGCTTTACCAGTGTAATACAAAATTCTTTCTGTGGTAGTAGTTTTTCCTGCATCTATATGAGCAGCGATACCTATGTTTCTATATTTATCTATTGGATATTTTTCGCTCATAAATTTACCATCTAAAATGCGCAAAAGCTTTATTTGCTTCTGCCATTTTGTGAGTGTCTTCTCTTTTTTTTATTGCTGAACCTTTATTTGATGCAGCGTCTAATAGTTCCTTGAGTAATTTTTCTTGCATACTTTTATCTGTTCTTTTTCTTGAAGCATCTATTAACCAACGTATTGCTAAAGCTTGAGCTCTGTCAGCTCTAACATCTACTGGAACTTGGTACGTTGCTCCTCCAACTCTTCTTGATTTAACTTCTAAATTTGGTTTTACATTTTTAAGAGCATCATTAAAAACTTTGATTGGATCATCATTTGTTTTAGCTTTAATTAATTCAAGAGTTTTGTATAAAATTTTTTCAGCAACTGTTTTTTTTCCTTGGTACATTAAAGAATTCATAAATTTTGTAACAACTTTAGATTTGTAAACAGGATCTGGACTTACATCTCTCTTTGTTTGTTTTCTTCGTCGTGACATAATTATTTAGGCCTCTTAGCTCCGTATTTAGATCTTTGTTGTTTCATTTTTGTAACGCCTTGAGTATCAAGAACTCCTCGAATTGTATGATAGCGAACTCCTGGTAAATCTTTAACCCTTCCACCTCTAATCATAACTACTGAGTGCTCTTGTAAGTTATGACCTTCTCCAGGAATATAACTAGTTACTTCAAATCCGTTAGATAAACGAACTCGTGCGACTTTACGTAATGCTGAGTTAGGTTTTTTTGGAGTCGTTGTATAAACTCTAGTGCACACTCCTCGTTTTTGAGGTGACGCTTCCAGTGCAGGAACTTTATTCCTAACTTTTGGTTTAACTCTTCCTCGTTTAACGAGTTGATTAATCGTTGGCATAATTTTAAAAAAAATTTTAATTATTTAAGGATAGAAAATAAGGTCGAAACCTAAAATCTGGTAGGAGTTTAAGTGCTCGAGAGCCTTACTTGCTACCTTAAAAAGTGTGGGCATAATACTTAAATTATGCGAAAGGTCAAATTGTAGTTGTATAAGAAATTATCTAATTAATATTGAAAAACTTAGCTAATTATTACTTAGTAGCTTCTAATTGTTCTGGAGCTTTTGCTTTACTGTTTTGAAGCTCCATGTCTCTTTCGCGAGCAATTTTAGAGTATTTAAATGTGCTATCTCCTGTTCCAGCAGGTATTAATCTTCCAACGATAACGTTTTCTTTTAAGCCATGAAGTACATCAACTTTACCTTTAATTGCTGCCTCAGTAAGAACTCTTGTTGTTTCTTGGAATGAAGCTGCGGAAATAAATGATTTAGTCTGCAATGAAGCCTTTGTAATTCCTAATAGCACTGGATCAACTTTTGCAGGAGCCTTTCCTTCAGAAACTAATTTTTTATTCAATTCATCAAGATCAATTTTATCAACTAATTCTCCTACTAAGAATGGTGTGTCTCCTGAAGCTTTAATTTCAACTTTTCTTAACATCTGTCTAACGATGACTTCGATGTGTTTGTCATTAATGATAACCCCTTGTAATCGATAAACTTCTTGAACTTCATCTATAAAATAATTTGCAAGAGCTTCTACTCCTAAAATTCTTAAAATATCATGAGGAGCTGGACTTCCGTCTAATAAATATTCTCCTTTTTTAATTTCTTCTCCTGGATTGAAGTTAACTTGTTTACCTTTTGGAATTAAATATGAAGATTCAATTCCAGCTTTTGATTTAATTGTAATTTTAAGTTTTCCTCTAACTTCTTTTCCAAACTCAATTTTGCCATCGTTCTCAGCAATGATAGCTCCTTCTTTTGGCTTTCTTGCTTCAAACAATTCAGCAACTCTTGGTAATCCTCCTGTAATATCTTTTGTTTTAGAAGTCGCTTTAGGAAGTCTAGCTAATACGTCTCCTGCATTAACTTTATCTCCATCTTCAACTGATAAAATTGTTTCTGGAACAAGATAATATCTTGCTTCATTATCATCTGCTTTTTTAACAACTTTACCCTTGCTATCTCTTAATGTAATTCTTGGCTTAAGATCAATATTCTTAGATTGAGCTCTCCAATCCAAAACAACTTTAGAAGAAATTCCCGTAGCTTCGTCTGTTGCGTCTGTAATTGACGCTCCATCAATTAAATCTACAAAATTAACTATACCATCTGTTTCTGAAATAACTGGAAGAGTATATGGATCCCACTCGCAGATTTTTTGCCCTTTTTTTACAGGCTGATCTGGTTTTGCAAAAAGTTTTGATCCATATGGAATTTTGTACATTGCGACGTTTGTTCCATTTTTTTCAATAATAATTTCAGTATTTCTTCCCATTACGATTAATTCTTTTTTGGAATCTTCAATTAAGTTTTGATTAGAAACTTTTAATATTCCTTCAGAAGGGGCTGTAATTGATGACTCTTGTTTAATTTGTGCTGTTCCTCCGACGTGGAAAGTTCTCATTGTAAGCTGTGTTCCTGGTTCTCCAATTGACTGAGCTGCGATCATTCCAACGCACTCACCAATTGATACTAATCTTCCTCTTGCCAAATCTCTTCCATAGCAAGTAGAACAAATTCCATCTTTTGCTTCACAAGTAATTGGAGAATAAACGTCAATCGATTTAACCCCTGCTGCATCCATCAATTCACATTGTTTTTCTTCAATTAATTGTTTAGCTTTAACGATAACATCTCCAGTATTTGGAGCTTTAATATCTTTTGCAGCAATTCTTCCTAAAGATCTTTCTGTTAAAGATACGATAATGTTACCACCTTCAATAATTTCACTAATATTAATATGTTTTTTTGTTCCGCAAAATTTAAGTCTTACAATCACATCTTGTGAAACGTCACATAATCTTCTCGTTAAATATCCAGAGTTTGCAGTTTTTAAAGCTGTATCTGCAAGTCCTTTTCGTGCTCCGTGGGTAGATGTAAAGTATTCTAATACTGTTAAACCCTCTTTAAAGTTTGAAATAATAGGTGTTTCGATAATTTCACCTGATGGTTTTGCCATCAAACCTCTCATACCCGCTAATTGCTTCATCTGAGCTGCTGAACCTCTAGCTCCAGAATCTGCCATCATGAATATTGAGTTAGTTGTAATTGAACCGTCGTCTTTATTAATTTTAGAAGCAGAGATATTCTTCATCATCTCGCTTGCAATCTTATCGGTACATTTAGACCACTGATCTACAACTTTATTGTATTTCTCACCTTTTGTGATTAAACCTTCAGAGTATTGGGTCTCATATTCTTCAACCATTTTTTTAGCATCCGAAATAATTTGAACTTTTGACTCTGGAATTACTAAATCATCTTTTCCAAAAGATATTCCAGCTTTGAACGCATTAAGAAAACCAATACTCATTAATCTGTCACAGAAAATTACAGTTTCTTTCTGGCCGCAGTATCTAAAAATAATATCTATAAGTTCAGAAATTTGTTTTTTTGTTAATAATTTATTTACTAAATCAAATGTAATTTTATGATGTTTCGGAAGGATGTCTGCTAGTAAAAATCGACCAACGCTACTTTGATATGTTTTAAAAACTTGTTTACCTTTTTCATCGACTGTTTCAAATCGAGATACAATTTTAGAATGGATATTTATAGATTTATTCTCAAGTCCTTGTGCAATTTCATCTAAATTTAAAAAATAACCAACTGGTTTAGTGTCTTGATCTCCAAAAAACTGTGACATGTAATAAATTCCTAAAACCATGTCTTGAGACGGAACAATAATAGGTTTTCCGTTTGATGGGCTTAAAATATTATTTGTAGACATCATTAGTACTCTAGCTTCTAATTGAGCTTCCAAGCTTAAAGGAACATGAACTGCCATTTGGTCGCCGTCAAAGTCAGCATTGAAAGCAGCTGTTACTAAAGGATGTAATTGAATTGCTTTACCTTCAATTAATAATGGTTCGAATGCTTGTATTCCTAATCTATGAAGTGTTGGAGCTCTATTTAAAAGTACTGGATGCTCTCTAACAACTTCCTCTAAAATATCCCAAACTTCTGATTTCTCTTTTTCTACAATTTTTTTTGCTTGTTTAATTGTTGTAGCAAGACCCAATTTATCTAATTTTGCATAAATAAATGGTTTAAATAATTCTAGTGCCATTTTCTTTGGAAGACCACATTGATGAAGTTTTAGTTCCGGGCCTACAACAATTACAGATCTTCCAGAATAATCTACTCGTTTTCCTAATAAATTTTGTCTAAAACGTCCTTGTTTTCCTTTAAGCATATCGGCTAAGGATTTAAGAGGTCTTTTTCCAGTTCCTGTAATGACTCTTCCTCTTCTGCCGTTGTCAAATAAAGCATCAACCGCTTCTTGCAACATACGTTTTTCATTTCTGACAATAATATCTGGAGCTCTTAACTCCATTAATCTTTTTAAACGGTTATTTCTGTTAATGACTCTTCTGTATAGATCGTTAAGGTCCGATGTTGCAAACCTTCCCCCATCTAATGGGACAAGGGGTCTTAGCTCAGGTGGTATTACTGGAATAACAGTTAAAATCATCCACTCTGGTTTGTTTCCAGAATTAATAAAATTTTCAATTAATTTTAATCTTTTAATAGTTCTTTCTTCTGCAACTTTAGAAGTAGTATTTTTTAATAATTCTCTTAATCTTTCTCTTTCAACAGGTAAGTCGATAGAAGATAACACTTCTCTAATGGCTTCGGCTCCAATACCAGCAGAAAACTGATCTTCACCATATTTTTCTTGAGCCTTCTGAAGCTCTTCTTCAGTAATTAATTGGTTTTTTTTAAATTCGGTTAGTCCGGGTTCAATAATGATAAAATTTTCAAAATACAAAACTTTTTCAAGATCTTTAAGTTTCATATCCATTGCCAAAGCAATACGGCTAGGTAGTGATTTTAAAAACCAAATGTGAGATACGGGTGTTGATAATTCAACATGACCCATACGCTCACGTCTTACATTAGCCTTAGTGACTTCTACGCCGCACTTTTCACAAATAATTCCCCTAAACTTCATACGTTTGTACTTGCCGCACAAACATTCGTAATCTTTTACTGGTCCAAATATTCTTGAACAGAATAAGCCATCTTTTTCTGGTTTAAATGTTCTGTAGTTAATAGTTTCAGGTTTTTTAATTTCGCCAAATGACCAAGATTTTATTTTTTCAGGACTAGCTAAAGAAATTTTAATATTATTAAAATTATCTTTATTGATATTTTTTTTAAATAAATTTGTTAATTCCTTACTCATAATTCTAGTTTGTTAATTCAATATTTAAACCTAAAGATCTAATCTCTTTAATTAATACGTTAAACGACTCTGGTACTCCTGACTCAAAATCATCATCGCCTTTAACTATAGTTTCATAAACTTTTGTTCTTCCAGCTACATCGTCTGATTTAATTGTTAAAATTTCTTGCAGAGTGTAAGCGGCACCATAAGCTTCTAGCGCCCATACTTCCATTTCTCCAAATCTTTGCCCACCAAATTGAGCTTTTCCTCCTAATGGTTGTTGAGTTACTAAGCTGTATGGACCGGTAGAACGAGCATGAATTTTATCATCAACCATATGAGCTAATTTCAACATGTAAATAATTCCAACTGTAACTTGACGATCAATTTTTTCACCTGTTCTGCCATCGTATAAATCAGTTTGACCTGATTCTGGTAATCCACAAAATTTTAGCATCTCAGTAACATCTTTTACACTTGCTCCATCAAAAACTGGAGTTGCGATAGGAACTCCACTAGATAGGTTATGACTTAATTCTCCAAGTTCTAAATCAGATAAATTTTTAATCTCATCTGCTACATCGCCTTTATAAATTTTTCCCAAATAACTTTTTAATTCTTCTTTTTTAGATGAATTTTTTTGAACATCTTCTATTAATTTTTTTATTTTCTCGCCCATTTCAGAACAAGCCCATCCTAAATGAGTTTCTAAAATTTGCCCTACGTTCATACGGCTTGGAACTCCAAGTGGATTTAAAACTATATCAACAGGTCTGCCATCCTTCATATAAGGCATGTCTTCGGCAGGAACAATTCGACTTATAACTCCTTTGTTACCATGCCTTCCAGCCATTTTATCTCCAGCCTGAAGTTTTCTTTTCATCGCTACAAAAACTTTAACCATCTTCATTACACCAGGTAATAACTCATCTCCTTTTTGAATTTTATCAACCTGATCTTCAAATCGAGTTTGAATATCTTTTTTTGCTTTTACAAATTGTTCTTTTAAAATTGCTAAATTAGATTGAATTTTTTTATCTTCGATAATTAATTTGAACAATTCATTTGCTGATAATTCAGATAAATTATCTTCTGATAAAACTGTACCTTTTTTTAAAGATTTAAAATCTTCATCAAGTTTAGCAGAAACTAAGGTGCTTTTTACTCGGGCTTTAATGTTAGATTCTAATATTTCTTCTTCAGCATTTTTATCATTTTGAACTGACTCAATTTCAGCTCTTTCAATAGAAATTGCTCTTTCGTCTTTTTCAATACCGTGTCTATTAAATACTCTAACTTCAACTACAACACCATTTGTTCCGGAAGGCATTTTTAAAGAAGTATCTCTTACATCAATTGCTTTTTCTCCAAAAATTGCTCTTAATAACTTTTCTTCTGCATTAACTGGTGAATCTCCTTTAGGAGTTACTTTTCCAACTAATATGTCCCCTGGTTTAACCTCTGCTCCAACATAAACAACTCCAGACTCATCTAAATTAATAAGATTTTCCTCAGCTGTATTAGGAATATCTCTTGTAATCTCTTCAGGACCTAGTTTTGTATCTCTAGCCATAACGCTATATTCTTCAATATGAATTGAAGTAAATACGTCATCTGTTACGCATCTTTCTGAAATTAATATGGAGTCCTCAAAGTTGTAGCCACGCCAAGGCATGAATGCTACCATAACATTTTTACCTAAAGCTAATTCACCAAATTGTGTTGAAGGGCCATCTGCAATAACGTCACCTTTTCTAATTTTATCACCAACTTTAACTAAGGGTCTTTGATTGATGCAAGTGTTCTGATTAGATCTTTGAAATTTACTTAAGTTATAAATGTCAACACCAGATTTTGTAAGATCTTTTTCGCTAGTGACTCTAACTACAATTCTTTTTCCATCAATTTTATCAACAATACCATCTCGTTTTGCAACTAAAGTTGCTCCTGAGTCTACAGCAACATCTTTTTCTATTCCTGTTCCAACTAATGGAGATTCATTTTTAATTAATGGAACTGCTTGCCTCATCATATTTGATCCCATCAATGCTCTATTAGCATCATCATTTTCTAAGAAAGGGATTAAAGCAGCCGCAACTGATACGACTTGTTTTGGTGAAACGTCCATAAAATCAACATTCTCAGGTTTTGCCAATTCAAATCCTAAAGATTTTCTGCACGACACTAAATCATCAACAAATGTATTATCTTTATTTAACGGAGAGTTTGCCTGAGCAATTGTATATTTACCTTCTTCCATTGCAGATAAATAATGAATCTCTTTTGTTACTTTACCATTAACAACTTTTCTATAAGGACTTTCGATAAAGCCATATTTATTAATTCTTGAATAAGTCGCTAAACTATTAATCAAACCAATATTTGGCCCTTCTGGCGTTTCAATAGGACAAATTCTTCCATAATGAGTCGGATGAACGTCTCGAACTTCAAATCCAGCTCGTTCTCTATTTAATCCTCCAGGTCCAAGGGCTGATACTCTTCTTTTATGTGTAATTTCAGCAAGTGGATTTGTTTGATCCATAAATTGAGATAATGGGGAAGTTCCAAAAAACTCTTTAAGACAGGCAGCAATTGGTTTTGCATTTATTAAATCTTGTGGCATCACTGAATCAATTTCGACTGAAGCCATTTTTTCTTTAATAGCTCTTTCCATTCTTATTAATCCAATTCTAAATTGATTCTCTACGAGTTCACCGACCGATCTAAGTCTACGATTTCCAAGATGATCAATATCATCTACTTCACCTTTTCCATCTTTAAGGTTCAACATATGTCTTACGATTTCAACAATATCCTCTTTTCTAAGAACAGTTAATTTTGGATCACAATCTAGATCCATTCTTGCATTCATTTTTACTCGACCTGTTTCTGACAGATCATACCTTGTGTGATTAAAAAATAGATTTCCAAATAAATTTTTAGCAGTTTCAATGGTTGGAGGCTCACCTGGTCTTAAAACTCTATAGATATCCATACTAGCTTCATCTTGGTTAAGATTTTTATCTACAGTTAAAGTATTTCTTAAAAATGGACCTCTATTAACGCCATCAATATCTAACAAATAAAGGCTTTTTATCTTCAGATCTGTAAGTTTAGTAATTAGGTCGTTAGTTACTTCGTCTCCGGACTCAGCAATCACTTCCCCTGTTTTTTCATTGATAATGTCATTTGCTAAATATTTTCCAAATAAATCTGCTGTTTTAACTAAATAATTATTAAGTCCTTCTTTCTTTAATTTTAAAGCCATTGGATAAAGAACTTTTGTATCTTTTTTTATGACAACTTTTTTAGTTTCGGCGTTAATTAAATCATTTCTTAATTTGAAATTTTTGAAATTTTCTGGAGTGAATTTTGTTTTCCATTCATCTTCTGAAGTTAAATCAAATCTAATATTTTCATAAAAAAGATTTAAAATATCATCTCTGTTAAAACCCAGAGCCATTAATAAAGTAGTTACTGGTAATTTTCTTTTTCTATCAATTCTAAAGTTTAAAATATCTTTTGTATCGTATTCAAAATCTAACCAGGATCCTCTGTATGGAATAACTCTACAACTAAACAATAATTTTCCACTGGCATGTGTTTTTCCTTTATCATGATCAAAGAACACTCCAGGGCTTCTATGCATTTGATTTACGCAGACTCTTTCAATTCCATTTACAACAAATGTTCCTCTTGGAGTCATTAGAGGAATATCACTCATATAAACTTCTTGTTCTTTGGCTGATAAAACTTGTTTGGTTTGTTTTTCTTCATTGATGTCGTAAGCAACTAATCTAAGTGTTGCTTTTAATGCGGCTGAATATGTTAGACCTCTTTGATGACACTCTTCAACTGTGTATTTTGGTTTTTCAAATCGATATGAAATATACTCAATAGTTGCCAAACCAGAAAATTCTTCAATCGGAAAAATATCTTTAAAAACTTTTGTAATTCCAGAATCAATTTTATGTTCTGTGTTTGCCTCTAAAAAATTTTTATAAGAATTAACTTGGACTTCAATTAAATCGGGAATATTAAGTATATTTTCTAATTTACCAAAACTTTTTCTAACTTTTTTCTTATCTGTAAAAGATAACAACATAGTTTATTAACCGAATATTTTATTATCCGGTTCTAAAAAAATTTTAAATTTACTTAAGTTCTACTTTTGCGCCAACTGCTTCTAGTTTCTTTTTAACATCGTCAGCATCTTTTTTGCTAACGCCAGCTTTAAGTTGTTTTGGTGCACCTTCAACTAAATCTTTAGCTTCTTTTAAACCTAAACCAGTGAACGCTCGTACTTCTTTAATTACTCCAATCTTGTTATCTCCAGATGATACAAGATTAACTATAAAATCATTTTTTTCTTCACCTGCTGCTGCTCCGCCTGCCGCTGCTGCTGGTGCTGCTGCTGCAACGGGTGCTGCTGCTGACACTCCCCATTTTTCCTCTAAAGTTTTTGAAAGTTCAGCTGCTTCAACAACAGTTAATTTTGATAATTCTTCTACAATTTTATTTAAGTCTGGCATTTTGAATATCCTAGTGGGTTTAATTTTTTAAATTTTTAGCGTGCATCAAATTAACTATTTTTGCGCTTGGTGCAAGCAAAATACTTACAATTTTTTGAGCTGGAGCAGCTAAAATACCTACAATTTTAGCTCTTGCTTCATTTAATGTAGGCAAAGTTGCTATATGAGCAACATCTGACGGCTCTAAAATCTTCTCATCCATTAGACCGCCAAGAATTTTTAACTTTTCATTACTTTTAGAAAAATTAACTAATGTCTTTGCGAGAGTAATTGGATCTTTAGAACAGGCAATTGCAGTTGGTCCTTTAAAAAATTTTTCTAACTTTTCGGCCTTTGATCCTTTAAGAGCAATTTTTGTAATTCTATTTTTAGTTATTTTTAAAAAAGCTCCGCTTTCTCTCATTTTTGCACGAAGACTTTCTAAATCTTTAACAGTAATACCTTCGTAATGATAAACTAGAATTCCTTCATTAGCTGCAATAACGGATTTTAAATCATTTACATATGTAGTTTTTTGATCTCTATTCATTATATGCTCGAAAGTTGAAGTTTAACAGAAGGTCCCATAGTTGTAGATAAGTAAATTGAATTTATAAAATTTCCTTTAATGCCAGCTGGTTTTTCTTTTGAAACAACTTCATAAACACTTTTAAAATTTTCGGATAACTCTTTGTCAGAAAATTTTACTTTGCCAATTGATAAACCTAAATTTCCATCTTTATCACATTTAATTTCTATTCTGCCTTTTTTGATTGCTTCTACAGTAGACTTAATATCTTTAGCAACTGTGCCTAATTTTGGATTTGGCATTAACCCTTTGGGCCCTAAAACTTTTCCTAACTTTCCTACTTTTGCCATCATGTCAGGCGTAGAAATTAGTACATCAAAATTAACTTTGCCAGAATTTATCTCGTTAATTAAATCCTCTGATCCTGATATTTCAGCTCCAGAAGTTTTAGCTTCAGTTAATTTGTCGTTACCACAAATAACTGCAACTTTAACTTTTCTGCCATTTCCATTTGGTAAATCTACTACAGTTCTTAAATTTTGATCCGTTTTAGCTTTATCAATATTTAAGAAAAAAATTGCTTCCATTGATTCAGGAAACTTTGTGTTTGATTTTGTTTTTAATAATTTAATAGCTTCTGGTAAGGCAAGTTCTTTTGTTTTATCATGACCTTTAATTAAAGCTGAATATCTCTTTGAATGTTTTTTTGACATCAATCTTTTACCTCAACCCCCATTGATCTTGCTGAACCAGCAATAATTTTAATCGCCTGTTCAATATCAAAAGCATTTAAATCTTTCATTTTTATTTCTGCAATTTTTTTTAGTTGAGCTTTAGTAATTGATCCTGCAATATTTCTTCCTGGTTCTTTAGAGCCGCTCTTAAGTTTTATAGCCTCTTTAATTAAAAACGATGCAGGTGGTGTTTTAATTATAAAATCAAATTTTTTGTCTTTATATATTGTAATAACAACTGGAACAGGTTGTCCCATTAAAGATTTGGTTTTATCATTAAAAGATTTACAAAATTCCATTATATTCACCCCTCTTTGTCCAAGAGCGGGACCAACAGGAGGGGCTGGATTGGCTTGTCCTCCTTTAATTTGTAATTTTAGAATTCCAGAAACTTCTTTAGCCATACTTAAATCTTTTCTACCTGTCCGTATTCTAACTCTACAGGTGTGGGCCTACCAAATATCGAAACAGAAACCTTTAGTCTAGACTTTTCTTCATCGACACCCTCTACTAAGCCACTAAATGAAGCAAAAGGTCCATCACATACTCTAACTTGTTCTCCGATATCAAAACTTATGCTGGTTGAAGGTTTAAGAGCTCCATCTTCAATTTTTCCCATAATCTTTGTTACTTCAGCTTCTGATATTGGTGTTGGCTTACCTGGAACGCCTAAAAATCCTGTAATTCTTTTTATAGATTTAATTAAATGATAAACTTGATCATTCATGTCTAACTTCGCTAAAAAATAACCAGGAAAATATTTTTTCTCTGAAGTTGTTCTTTTTCCTTTTTTTACTTCTGTAACTTCATGGGTTGGAACTAATGTTTGCTCGAAGTGATGTGCCAAACCCTCTTTTTCAAGTTTTTCAGGAATAAGACTCGCTACTTTTTTTTCTGCGCCTGAATGAGCCTGAATTATATACCACTTCATCATAAGTTAAATTCCCAATAGATAATTTAAACCTAATTTAAAAATTTGGTCTAATAATAAAAAAAATAAAGCTGCTATCACAGACATAACGAAAACTGTAAATGCCCCAATAGTAGTTTCTTTTCTTGTTGGCCAAGATATTTTTAAAGCCTCCTGCTTAACAGATCTTAAAAATTGAATAGGATTAAACATATTTTATAATCTGTGGCAGGAGTGGAGGGACTTGAACCCGCAACCTCCGGTTTTGGAGACCGGCGCTCTACCAATTGAGCTACACTCCTAAGATTTATTCTATAATCTTAGTAACTACTCCAGCTCCTACGGTTCTTCCTCCTTCTCTAATCGCAAATTTTAAATTATTATCCATCGCAATTGGAGTGATTAAAGTAACTGTCATCTTCGCATCATCACCAGGCATGATCATCTCAACGCCCGCTGGTAAAGCAACTTCCCCTGTAACGTCTGTAGTTCTAAAATAGAACTGAGGACGATATTTAGTAAAGAATGGAGTATGTCTTCCACCCTCTTCTTTTTTTAGAATATAAGCTTGAGCTTCAAATTTAGTATGAGGTTTAATTGATCCTGGCTTAGCCAAAACTTGACCTCTTTCAACTTGATCACGCTCAATACCTCTTAAAAGAATACCAACGTTATCTCCTGCTTCACCTGAGTCTAAAAGTTTTCTAAACATTTCAACGCCTGTACAAACAGATTTTTGTGTAGCTTTAATACCGATGATTTCCATTTCTTCACCAGTTTTAATTACTCCAGATTCTATTCTACCTGTAACAACTGTACCTCGACCAGAAATCGAAAATACGTCTTCGATTGGCATAAGGAACGGTTTGTCTTTTGGTCTGTTTGGTTGTGGAATGAATGCATCAACCGCATCCATTAATGCAAGAATTGGTTTTTCTCCAAGTTCAGCATCACCTTCGATTGCTTTTAATGCTGATCCTTTAATAATTGGAGTTTTATCTCCAGGGTATCCATAAGAAGTTAGAAGTTCTCTAATTTCCATTTCAACAAGATCTAAAAGTTCTTTGTCATTAACAGTGTCAACTTTGTTTAAAAAAACAACTAGAGCCGGAACTCCAACTTGTCTTGCTAAAAGAATATGCTCTCTAGTTTGTGGCATCGGGCCGTCAGCTGCATTCACAACTAAAATAGCTCCATCCATTTGCGCGGCACCTGTAATCATGTTTTTCACATAGTCAGCGTGTCCTGGACAATCAACGTGTGCGTAGTGACGCTTTCCTGTTTCATATTCAACGTGAGCTGTAGAAATAGTAATACCTCTTGCTTTTTCTTCAGGTGTTTTATCAATCTGATCGTAAGCAACAAATTTTGCTCCGCCAGTTTTTGCAAGAACTTTTGTGATCGCGGCTGTTAAAGTTGTTTTACCATGATCGACGTGACCAATAGTACCAATATTACAATGTGGTTTCGTTCTTTGAAATTTTTCCTTAGACATTTACTTTTTCTACACCTCTCAGTTTATTATTAATTTTTTATTTGGAGCGGGTGAAGAGAATCGAACTCTCACAACCAGCTTGGAAGGCTGGAGTTCTACCATTGAACTACACCCGCGTAACCAAACCTTACTCCTAATTTTATTTTGTTGCTAACATTTCTTTTCTTTAAACACTCCCTCTTGGTGGAGGGGGAAGGATTCGAACCTTCGTAGGCCGGAGCCAACGGTTTTACAGACCGTCACCTTTAACCACTCGGTCACCCCTCCAATTTTTCACAAAACGACGGAGGTTTTGTTTTGAGTGGCTTTCAAGTGTTCTAAAAAAGAAAAATTTACAACACAACTTCTTAACCACACTATTGCGATTTTGAAGCTTAAAATTATGCGGAATATAATTAGTGAGCAATATTAATGCAATACATTTTTAGCTAAAATTAAGATAGTTATAACGATTAAATCAATGAAAACTGGCTTATTTTGGATAGGTGGTAAACATGCAGTTTTATCTGCCATCAAAAACCCAAAAAGAAAAATAAATAAGTTAATTATTACCCAAGAAAATCAAAAAGATTTTGATCCTAAAAATTTTAGTAAAAAAATTATAATTGAAATTAAAGATAAAAAAGAAATAGATAAAATTTTTACTAATGAGAACATTGTGCATCAAGGAGTTGCTGCCGAAATAGAGAATATTCCAACAATTGAATTAAAAGAATATTTAAAAAATAAGAATAATTCAAAAAATACAGTTGTTGTGCTCGATGATATTACAGATCAAAGAAATATAGGGTCAATAATTCGATCGTGTAGCGCATTTGACATTGATGCCATTATTCTTTTGGAAAAAAATTATAATCCTAAAAATAAAATGATGTACAAAAGCGCTAGTGGAGCAATGGAACTTGTAAATATTATACCAGTTTCAAACATCACTAATGCTTTAGAGGTTCTTAAAAAAAATAATTATTGGGTTTATGGATTAGACGGTCATGCAAAAGAAAATATTGAAGATCAAAAATGGTCAAATCAAAATGCTTTTGTTTTTGGATCTGAAGGAGAAGGACTTAGAAGATTAGTAAAAGAAAATTGTGATCACATAATAAAAATTGACATTAA
>Ga0214921_10001394_pt1 | contig 41494 bp, 36 predicted proteins | sample LL1505_MetaG_FD_177992 | JGI IMG/M metagenome (GOLD analysis project Ga0214921, IMG submission 177992) | Freshwater microbial communities from Lake Lanier, Atlanta, Georgia, United States - LL-1505 | ecosystem: Environmental > Aquatic > Freshwater > Lake | place: USA: Georgia | collected...
CGTCTGAACCAGAATATTCCCGAATGACCCAGCAACTTGGCCTGATCGGCCGTGACATCTCCTACAGCCTCTCACCCAGGATCCACGAATCCGCCGCGCGCCAACTTGGAATCAACGCAGCCTATCATCTGCATGACTTGCCGACACCCCAGGCCGTCAGGAATTTCCTCGACGTCGCCTGGCAAAATGGCTTCACCGGCCTCAATATCACGCAACCATGGAAAAAATTGTTGGGTGATAACCCGGTAAACACGCTTTTCCGGGAAGAAGGCCAGTCGTGGTGGAGCACGGCATCCACGGACGCCACCGGTTTTTTTAAAGGTCTTGACCGGATCGGGTGTCGTCAGGAATCGATTCAGCGCGTGATTTTTCTCGGGAACGGAGCCGTCGTTGAGGCCATCCGTGCAGGCCTTGACTGCCCTGTCGACTGCCTCACCCGGACTCCGGATGCGGTCGCGGAAAATGTTCACCCGTGGCATCCGCGAGAATTTGCCAGGCTTCTCGCGGAAAGCCGCCCGGGTACCCTCATCGTGCAGGCAACGCCAGCCCCCTTGCGCGGCCAAAAGATGACGGATTTCGCGGAGGCGCTTCTCGCCTCAGGCCTGTCGACTGGAATCTGGTTTGTTGATCTGTGCTACGGGAAAACCTCTGACATCCTCGAGTCCGCTCGATCCATGGGAATTCCCGCTCAAGACGGGATTCCCATGTTGATCGAGCAAGCCCGCGCCGCACAAGAAATCTGGTGGGGCCGCTCAGCGCCCTACGAGATCATCGAATCGGCTTGCCGAGGCTGAAGTTCAGAGAGCCACATCCATCCTGAGCAGATCGCCGCCGACGAGAACCGTCCTCTCAACCGTCCGGTTTCCACTTGCGACAACCAACTTGTAGGTGCCCGGGACCAGAACCGCGTGAAAGGTTCCGTCAGATTTCACCTTGATCATCTGCCCCTCGTCACCATGTTTGGCGAGGTTCGTTATCCGCACCACAGCGTCGACGGCGGACTCGCCGGATGATGACACCTTGCCACGGACACCGCTGCCAAGGGCGCGCTTGATCACATACTGCCAGGCCGCCCGCAACTTGGTGACGGTCTTGTTGCGCCAGGCGCTGAACGATGGCTGAAAGCCCTGGCTCATCCCGTTGAGTTCAATCACGTACGGGATGACGTTGTGCTCATGGTACATCCAGTCGATATCGCCGCCGTCCACGGCGTACAGGATCTCCCACGAAGTGCCGGGACGATATTTGCCGCTCCCCGTGTCAGACACCAGGAGGTTTGCCAGCTCACGGCCACCGCCTTCGACTACCTCGCGCTGTGGCACGCGCTCGCCATCGCAGCTGTAGGGATACAGGACAAGCTCACTGTAGGAGTGGAACGAAATGCTGTAAACGGGACGGATCCGCTCGATGAGGCTCATCATGGCCTGGGTTTCGTTCTCAGAACCAGCACTCGGTCCGCGGTAGGTGTCATTGTACGGGCTGCCGCTTGACCCGTTACAGCCATTCCAGCGGTACGGGTAGTTGCGATTCACGTCCACGCCGTCGGAACCGGTCGTGTTCTTGCGCCACATGTTGTCCTCGGTCCAGACCTTGTTGCTTCCGTCCGGGTTGACCATCGGGACAATCCAGATTTCAGCGCGATTCAGCCAGTTCTGGACCTCAGGATTCGTGGCGTACTGAGTGGTCAGGTATTCCGCCGCGTCCAGGGCAACCTCAACCGTCATCACCTCACGGGCGTGATGCAATGCGTTGAGGAACACAACGGGCTTATCGCCGTCTTTCGTTGTTGCCGGGGCTGTAATGCGGATTGCCCAAAGATCGCGGCCCTCGTGCGTGCGGCCGAACGACTCAACCTGGACCAGATCCGGATGGTTGTTCTTGATCCGGTTGACCAGTTCCTCAACTTCAGCAGGGTTCTTGTATCCGGGGTCCGGCGCGATGGCGGGGTCAAATGACCTCACATTGACCGTTTGACCAAAAATCGCCTTGTCGAAAGGCTGCCTGGAGTCAGCGCGCTGCACGATGTCAACGAGTCCGGTGTCAGGATTCGCGCCAGCGACGTCGTATCCACCCTCAACAAGCTCGCGCATCTGGTTTTTGAAATCACGAAGCTTGAGAGTCAGGATGCGGGATTTCCCATCGGAATCGTTTCCGTCGTGAGCGAGAGCACTTCCCGCTAGAGCGGCAACCGAAACGATTGCGACGACGCCAGAAACAACAGGACGCAAAAATGTGGAACGGGTTGAAGCCAGAAGTTTCATGCGACTTCCTTTTCGTAAATCAGGCAGACGGTACGCTTTCAACGATGTTCTCAATTTTACTCGAACCGCGGGCAGGCACAAAATGCCGGGTCATTCATTTTAATGATGAGTCCGCAAGGAAACAGTAAAACGGGAAAATTATGCGAAATATGTTCATGATTACGGGATCTTGCTCAGATTCAAGAATTTCTCTTCACTGTTCGATAAGAGACATGAGGAGGGTGGTCATGGCACATGACACTTCAAACAAACGCTTGGGCCTGGTTTCACCCAAGGACCTGGAAGCGCTCATCCGGGACCTCGAAGAAATCAAGCCCTGGCGCGGGCTGGCCAAATCCGCCATCGGCTACGGCATCTTCATGATTTTGGCGATCGCGGCTGTGTACAGTCCGTCCCCGGCGGTTTCAATCGGACTTGCTTTTATTGCAGGACTCATTGTCACGACATTGATGGTGATGACTCATGACGCGATCCACCGCACCCTGACTGGATGGGCCTGGTACGACGAGCTCTATCCACTTGCGGTGAGCTATCCGCTTCTGTGGCCTCATCAGACTTACCGGGAGATCCACAAGATCCATCACAAGATGAATGGCAGCGACGAGAATGACCCCGAACGCGTCCAGTGGACCGCGGAAGAATACGCCAAGGCGGGCAAGTTCGTGCAATGGTACGTGCGCAACCAGTGGATGGTGGACATGTTCATCCTTGGCGGCATTGGTTTCATCATGTCTACACTGGCACGCGCGCTCCCGTTCGCGCGTCACGTCAAATCCATGCGGCGCGCCCTGATCATCGACGCGATTGGAATCCTGGGCGTCAACTTGACGATCTACGGTATATGCATCTCACAAGGCCTGGGATTGAAATATTTCCTGCTTTACTTGCTTGTAGAACGAATGGTTGGCGCGCTTCAACAACTGCGCGCCCATTCGGAGCACTACGGCAGGTTCGGCAAGGCCGCGCACTATTTCGAAACCCAGATCTTCAACTGCCGAAACATTCGCACGAGTGATCTTGTGAGTTTCTTCTTCAACGGGCTCAACTTTCACTCCGTGCACCATGCGTTTGTTAAAATTCCATTCTACAATCTGGGAGAGGCGCACCGCAGGATCGTCGCCGCCTATGGAGACAAGTGCCCGGTGCTGGAGGAGGATTCCTACTTGCAAGTCGCCATCAGGGCCATTAGAAGGCCGCTCCTGATCGGGGAAACGGACCCTGGTAGTGCCGTCGGGCAGGCGCGCATGAAGAGCGTCAACTCAAAGCGTGATTAAATTTGGACGTGATACAAGATTCAGCTTCGGTTGTGAGACGCCTGCGGGAATCATTCGGTTCCCGCGGTTTTGTTTTTCTTGGCGTCACGGATCTCGATGTGGCTTCAGACCACGCGAGGTTCCTGGCGTGGCTGGACGCGGGCAACCACGCCGGCATGGAGTTTCTGGTCAGAAATGCCGGTTTGCGCCGTAACGCGTACAATATCCTTCCTGACGCGGAATCGGCTGTTGTCTTTGGATTGCCCTACGCGCCGCCAGTCGGAAACGCCAAGGCCGTCCGGCCTGGCATCGCAAAATACGCGCGTCTGCGCGACTACCACAAAGTCATGTGGGAGGAAGGCGAGGCAGCCTTCGAGGAAGCCGTACCAGATGCGGCCATCTCGCGGCGCGTTTGCGTGGATAGCGCGCCAGTCCTGGAACGAGCCCTGGCCGCCAAAACCGGTGCCGGATTCATCGGGAAAAATACGTGCTTCATCGCTGGAAAAATGGGGAGTTTCCTGTTGCTTGGCGTGGTCCTTACCGCGCTGAAAATTCAAGAGACCAGGCCAGCGCCACTGGAGAAGTCGCGACGGAACGCCAACGACTGCGGTTCCTGCCAGCGGTGCCAGCAGCATTGTCCGACCGGCGCGCTGGATGTGGCGTGGAACCTGGACAGCCGCAAATGCCTCTCCTATTGGACCATCGAACATCGAGGGGTTATTCCAGAAGAATTCTGGCCGTGGCTCGGAAAATACTGGTACGGATGCGACATCTGTCAGGATGTCTGCCCATATAACCGGAGTGGCGAGCGATTGAGTCGAACGGACCTGATGCGCTCACTTGAGTCGATTCCGTTGAGACAAGTGGCGACGATGGATCAAGGGCTCTATGAAAAACTTTTTGGCGGCACGGCGATGACACGCGCCAGGAAAAGTGGGTTGCGTCGCAATGCGCTGATCGCGATGGCGGTAACAGGGGACTCCGCCCTTGACGCGATTCTGGGCACTATTTTGAATGACGCCGGGGATGATGACGTGGTCGTCAAGGAGACCGCACGTCAAGTCTCGCGATTCATCCAGGACCGAAAGCCGCGTCGATAGTCTTGAGTTTCCTTGCTGAATGCCAGAGCGGGACGACCTGCCTCAGCAAAGTCTCGGCTTGGGGAATCGTCAGCTGGGCTTCTTTATCGCTCTTGGCCATCGCCGGGTCGGTATGAACCTCGAGGAAAAAGCCATCGAGATAACCGGTAGCCGCCGCAGCACGGGCCAGCACCGGAGCAAACTCACGGTCCGCTCCCGAGCTCTTGCCGTCCGAGGCAGCCCCCGGCAACTGGGTGCTGTGTGTAATGTCAAAGATGAGTGGAGTACCAGAGCGGGCCATGACTGGAAACGCCCGCATGTCCACCACCAGATTACCGTATCCGAAACTCGCGCCCCGTTCGGTCAACGCGACGTCCACTGGTAAATTTGCCGCCCTTGCCGCCGCAATGGCCTTGCCGGCTATGTTTGACATCGCCTCCGGCGCCATGAATTGCCCTTTTTTGATGTTCACGGCCCGCCCCGTCTGGACGGACTGGACGATCAGATCTGTCTGCCGGCACAGAAAGGCAGGTATCTGAAGCACGTCACACACCTCAGCCGCAGGCTGGCACTGCGCCGTTTCGTGTACGTCGGTGAGGATCCTGACCCCGTGGCGAGACTTGATGTCAGCGAACCAACCCATGGCCTTTTCCAAGCCAGGACCACGATACCCCTCAATGGAGGAGCGATTGGCCTTGTCAAAGCTGGCCTTGAAGACCAGTTGAAAATCCAGATCCCGGGCCAAACGGACAAGGGGGGCCACCGTGGCCTCCAGAAGGTCCTGGGATTCGGCCATGCAAGGGCCGGCAATGACGACCGGCCTGGCGGAGTCCCTGACGAAGATGGGCGCAGAGGCTACTTTCACGTGAATTTACCCCCGATTCACTGGCATTACGGTACCTATCCGGCCGATGAGGTTAAAGGGGCCTGCCCGGGGCGCGCAAGAGTCATCTTGACTAGTCGGACTGCTGTGCGTAGATAGTTGGTCTCTTGCGAGGGCGCTTTAGCTCAGTCGGTAGAGCAGTGGATTGAAAATCCACGTGTCCCCAGTTCGATTCTGGGAGGCGCCACCATCTTAAACATCCGTCCGCAAGGACGTTTGAATACAGGATCGGCCTTGGAAACCCTTTTGACAGTCATTCATGTCGGCGTCGCGCTCTTCATGATCCTCGTTGTCCTCGTTCAAGGCGGGCACAGCGGGGGTGTGGGCGCTGCGTTCGGCGGCGGCTCGTCCTCTGGACTCCTCGGCGCGACTGGGGCCACCACGCTGCTCGGCAAGCTCACTTACGCGGCTGCCGGGATTTTCATGGTGACTTCGATCTCCCTCAGTGTGATCCAAGGGAAAAGTGGAGACGTAGGTCTCGGTAAAAGACTGCAGGAAAAGGCGGCATCAGCAGCGGCTTCACCAAGCCCCTCTGCCTCCCCGGATGCCTCGGCTGCGCCATCGGCTTCACCAAGCCCGGCGCCGTCTGAAGCGCCGAAGACTCCTGCCGCTTCGCCGGCCGCGAAACCCTGATCCCTTACGTACTTGACTGTACGCACCTTGCTCAGGTGGTGGAATTGGTAGACACGCTAGTTTGAGGGGCTAGTGCCGAGAGGCGTGCGGGTTCAAGTCCCGCCCTGAGCACCATTTATCCGTTCAATTGGTGTATTCTTTTCTCCGTCATCCCTGACGGAGCCTTTCCAATGCAAAACATCTTGATCCTGTTGCTGGCGCTCGCGGCACGACCACTTTTTGCCGGGAATGCCGCACCTGGCAGCCCCACAAAAACTCCCGTGGTGCTTTGCCTCGGCGATTCCTTGACGGAAGGATTTGAGATCAATCCCTCCGCGGCCTGGCCGGCCTTGCTGGACCAGCGACTCAAGGAAAAGTTCGGCCCCGAGGCCGAATCGATCAACGCGGGAACCTCCGGGGCCACGTCGGCGAGCGGTGCCTCTCGATTGAAGTTTCTCCTCAAATCCCCCAAGAAACCCACACACTTGATCCTCGCTCTGGGCGCCAATGATGGCTTGCGTGGGCTGCCTGTGGGCGCGATGCGCAAGAATTTGGAGAAAGCGATCGCCATCGCCAAGGATCATCAAATCAAAGTTGTACTGGCAGGCATGAAGGTCCCACCCAGCTACGGTAAAAGTTACTCCGGGGCATTTGAGGAAACTTTCAAAAATGTGGCTCGTGATCAAAAAGTGATCCTGATCCCGTTCCTCCTCGAAGGAGTAGCTACCCACTCCTCGATGAATATCGAGGATGGGATCCACCCGAATCCGGGCGGACACAAGGTGATCCTGGAAAACGTCTGGAAAAAACTGGAGCCACTTCTGTGATTCAACAAACCGGACAAGAAAACCAACAAGGCCCCGTCATCGAAGTCCAATCCGTTACAAAATCATATGGGCGTGACGATCAGAAGATCTCTGTCCTGCGCGACCTTGATTTTGTCGCAAGGCGATCCAGCACTATCGCGATCACCGGACCTTCCGGCAGTGGCAAATCAACGCTGCTTGGACTTCTGGCCGGACTTGACCAGCCTGACTCGGGACATATCCTAATGGACGGACTTGACGTCACCGGACTGTCGCAATCCGCGCTATCTTCATTCCGCGCCAGGACCATCGGTATTGTCTTCCAGCAGTTTCACCTGATCCAGACGCTGACAGCCCTGGAAAACGTATCCCTCCCCCTTGAAATCGCGGGGGCACCAGATGCGGCCACCCTGGCCATGGCCAGGCTGAATTCCGTTGGGCTGGCGGACCGCGCGAGCCATTTGCCGTCACAATTGAGCGGAGGCGAGAGTCAGCGCGTGGCAATTGCCCGGGCGCTTGTGGTGAAACCAAAAATCCTGCTTGCAGACGAGCCAAGTGGCAACCTGGACACAAGAACGGGCGAGAGGATCACCGATCTCCTGTTCGAACTCGTCAAGAGGGAAGGAACGACTCTGATTCTCGTGACGCACAACGAGGATCTTGCCGCGCGGTGTGATGAGCGTTTCCAGTTACGCGACGGACAACTTCAAAGGATCTCGTAATGATGATCTGGCTTCGACTTGCATGGCGCGAAATCATCAACACCCCGAAGTTCTCGTTGTTTTTTGTCATGAATATTGCCCTCGGACTCGTTGGCTTCATCACCGTTGACGCCTTGAAATCGTCCATTGATGAGAGCCTCTCCGGAAAATCGCGCGAGATCCTCGGAGCCGACATCTCGGTATCCGCGTTCAGACAACTGAATCCAGACGAAATCGCCAGGTTCGATTCTCTCGTACCGCAGACGACTCGCGTCGCGGAGGAGACCGGCTGGGTGAGCATGGTTTCGGCCATCACCAAAGAGGCAAAAAAAGTGGCACCACCCGCCCGCCTGATGGAGATCAGGGCCGTCGACAAAGCCTTCCCGTTCTATGGCGAAATCTCCTTCACCAACGAATCAGGTCACGACTCACGGGAACAGATATTCGAGAGAATGAACGTGGAACCAGTCGCCATCGCGGCTCCGGAACTGTTCGTTCAACTCGAACTGAAGCCGGGAAACGAGGTCAAGATTGGCGATCAGATTTTCAGACTGGCAGGAACCATCACGAATGACCCGTCGACCTCATCGGCCAGCTTTTCAATCGCACCAAGGATCTATATCGGTCAGGCATGGGTCGCGAAGACCGGCCTGATCCAATTGGGCAGCCGGATCGTCCACACGAGGAAATACGCGGTACCGCCCGGATCCGTCGGGGAAGCCGCGCTTGAGGCGAAGTTCAAGGCATTCGCCAAATCCCGCAGCGACATCAGGGTCAGGAGTCACACGTCCGCCACCGATGAGCTTGGAAGGATCTTGAAGTTCCTTGGAGACTACCTCGGAATCGTCGCGCTGGTGGCGATCATCCTGTCCGCGCTCGGGTGTAATTTCCTGATACTGGCCCATATCCGGAGCAAAATCCGGGACCTCGCGATACTGCAGTCCATTGGGGCCAGGCCATCATCGGCAAGGTGGATTATTGGCTGGCAAATGGCCCTTCTTGGAACCGCGGGCTCTATCGCGGCCGTCGCGCTGGCCGCCGTGCTCATGCCTTCTGTCAAAGAGGTCCTCGCACCCTTTCTTGGATCGGGGATCCAACTGCGAATGCAACTGGACTCTATCGTCACGGCTTTGATTCTGGGATCGATCGGCACCCCGGTTGCCGGTCTGCCTGCTTTCGCGCACCTGAATGAGATGAACGCGGCGTCACTGTTCAGGGAGCATGAAGCCCCCTCCAGAATCCGGGCGACTCAGTGGTTCATCGCCGCAATTCCCGCAATATCGATCATTTTCAGTCTCGCGACGTGGCAGGCGCGCAGCATCAAGACTGGGCTGGTTTTTTTGGTGATTACCGGGGCGTCGATTCTGGTCCTCGGCACGGCTGGCCTTCTTTTGCTCAGGTCCATCGATCAAATCACGCGATGGCTCAAGAAATCAGGGGGACGCTACCCTTGGCCAGTCATGATGGCACTCCGAAACTCCCGACGATCCAGTCAGGGATTGATGATTTCATTGATCACGCTGGGATTATGTTCTGCCTTGTTGAGCGCTGTCCCGCAAATACAAGCCATCCTGACGTCAGAGCTTAGTTCAACCGGTAACACGATCCTGCCCGGACTCTTCCTGTTTGACATCCAGCCAGAGCAAGAGGCACCGTTGCGTCAATTCCTCGCGATCCGTGAAATCGATTCAGTTCCTTTTTCTCCCCTTATCCGCGCCAGGCTGGAGCGCATCAACGGCAAACCCGTGGCAGAAACATTTGATACGATTCCCGGCACGCAAGAAAGGCGGACCGAGGAACAATTCAAGAACCGCACATACAACCTTTCCTTCCGCGCGCGACTTTCCCCCAGCGAGACCCTTGCGGCGGGCCGTGAATTCACCGCCGGGCGATTCGACCCTTCACTGCAGGAAATGCCGGAAATCTCGATAGAGAAAAGATTTTCAGAACGGACTGGCATCCGTCTGCAGGACACTCTGGATTTTGACATCCAGGGCGTCCCGGTGAAGGGGAGGGTAGTAAACCTCAGGCGCGTTCGATGGGCCAGTTTCCAGCCAAATTTCTTCGTGCAATTCCAAGAAGGGGTGATCGATGACGCCCCGCGTACATCGCTTTGCACGATACCGCAGATGGACTTCGACAAGACACAACAACTGCAACGCGAGTTGACGAGACAATTTCCCAACATCTCAATCATCGATGTAAAGGCCTCCGTCGCGAGAATTTTATCCATCTCTGCACAGGTGGCCACTGCCGTCACCGCGATGGCTTTGCTGTGCCTCATCGCGGGTATTGGTGTATTGACCGCGATCACCTTGCAGCAATCGAGAACTCGCGCTTATGAAACCGCGATTATGAAGGTTCTCGGGGCTTCATTCAGGGACATCCAGTTCCGCATATTTATTGAAGCCGGAATTGTCGCAATTTTTGGCGCGACGTGCGGGCTCGCGATCAGCTTCGGGATAGCCTGGGTTATATCCGTATTCATTTTTGACGGGGTATGGGTGTTTGCCGCGGGGGCAGCCACCGTCCCGGCCGCGATGATCACAGTCACGACCATCTGCGTCACGATGCTCGCCTCGCGTATCGCGCTTGCTGCCCATCCGAGGAAATTGTTGCAACCTGAATGATCAAGAGAAGTCCAAAAGAGAGCGGGGAGCGATCCCCCTCAGGACCCACTCCCCTGTTAAATAACTGCGGAAACCGTTCAGGAAACATGAAACCCGCTATTATTTTGCGTTTTTCATTAATTAAAACAATAACTTATATATAGACTACTGCTGGACTTTGTAATTCAAGTCCGGCTCGACGTAGGCCGTATCCATCTGGGCCAGCTGGAGCTTACCAGACATGTCCCAGTTGACGGCATGCCACTTCGTAAACTGATCGATGACCCAGATCCCGGACTGACGCCCGCCATTGCCACTCTTTCCGTTGCCACCAAAGGGCAGGTGCGCTTCAGCGCCAGTGGTCGAATTGTTGATACTGGACATGCCGGCGGTGATTCCCTGCTTGAACCGGTAAACCAGCATCGGATTGTTCGTGTAAATCGCTGAAGACAATCCGTAACCGTGATCGTTGGCCATTGCCATGGCCTCCTCAAAGTCATTGAACTTCATGACGTTGAAGAGGGGACCAAAAGTTTCCGTCCGGTAAATCCTGTCATTCAATTTAACGTTCAGAAGGATATTCGGGCGCGCGTAGAAACCGTTTTCAGCATCGCCCCTGAAATGATCCCAGTCCACGCCGTGCCCAATCCAGCCGCCTTTCCCGAGAGGCATCTCATGGTGGTTCTCAACCAGGGTCTCCAAGTGTCCGAGGTGATTCTTCAAGAATCGCTCGCTGATCAACGGACCGTACATGATTCCCTGGGTCATCGGGTCGCCGATCACCATTTTCTTCGCGCGGTCGACAAGCCTGTGAACGAACTCGTCATGAATGGACGCGTCAAGGATCAGGTTACCCAGTGAAGTGCAGCGCTGACCGCCGGTACCGAACCCGCTGAACAACGCTCCTTCAAGAGCCAGGTCGATATCCGCGTCCTTGCAGACGATGAGCGGGTTCTTGCCGCCAAGCTCGAGGCAAGGCACCTGAAGATTGCGGCCACAGGCCTCGCCAATACGCCGGCCGACTTCGGTGGATCCAGTAAAACCGATCTTGTCAAAGCAACCTTCATCGATGAGTTCCACCATCGCAGCGCCGGTCTTCGACCCCGTTCCGAAAACGGTATTGAAGACACCCTTGGGCAATCCTGCGTGATGGAGAAGATCCGTAAACCAGAAGCTGGTTGCCGGAGCGTCCTCACTGGGTTTCCAGACACAGGTGTTGCCGGCGATCAGGGCTGGAACAAAATACCAGGCAGGGACGGCGAACGGGAAATTGCAAGCCGTCATGCAACCGAAGACCCCAACAGGACGACGGTACGTAAAGAGTTCCTTGTTGGGCATTTCTGATGGAACCGTCTGACCATAAAGGCGACGGCCCTCGGAAACGAAGAAATTACAGGTGTCGATTGCCTCTTGAACTTCGCCAAGGGCCTCACGCAAAGGCTTGCCAATTTCACGGGCAAGCACTTCGGCCAGAGCCTCCTTGTTGGTCTCAATCAGCCGTCCGTAGTTGGCAATGACGCTGGCGCGTACCGGAGCCGGCGTCTGGGACCACGCCTTGAAGGCCTTGCGCGCAGCGTGCGCCGCTTCGCGGACCTCGTCCTTGCCAGACTCGGTGAAAACGCCAACGATATCGTTCTTGTTGGCCGGATTGATACTCGGAAACTCTGCGCCGTTCCGGGACTCAGTCCAACGGCCATCGATGTAAGCGGCAAGCTTGCGGTTCTTGTACATGACACATCCTCCTCGGTCGGGGTAACATCCCTCAAACAGGCTGGAATCGCAACCCGTGAACGCTGAAAATGACGATCGTCGTAAGTCCGCGCGATGCCCCGTATGCCAGGGACCCGCGGTCATTGAAAATTCTGCCGCAGGACGCATCCGGTGCCGGAACTCACTGTGTATTCAGAACCATGGCGAAAAAAGTTGCCCCCGTTGCGGATCGCGTAACCTGGGGGACGTCCGACCCAGCCGGGAAAAAGCAACCATGGAATACACGTGTGCTGACTGTGAACACGTTTGGATCCCGAAGCAGTGAGATTCGGGGGAATCGCCGGGGGCCACGCGACCTGCCTCAACCACCGACGGTTCCTGCCATGTCGAATACCGGCAGGTACATGGCGATCACGATGAAGCCGACGACGGATCCGATCGAAACAATCAGGACGGGCTCGATCAGGGACAGCAAAGTCTTCACCGCGATGTCTACCTCTTCCTCATAGAACTCAGCGACTTTCATGAGCATGTCGTCGAGCGCTCCGGTTGCTTCGCCAACCTCAACCATGGACACCACCATGGGTGGGAACAGACCATCCTTGGCCAGGGGTTGACTGAACTTGACGCCCTGCTCGATCTGGGATCGCACGTAGAGAATGAACTCCTCGATACGTTTATTACCGGCTGATGCCGCGCAAATAGTCAGAGCCTCCAGGAGGTTCACACCCGCTTTTAGCATGGTCGAAAGGGTTGAACAGAAACGACCCACCGCCACTTTACGGATCAGGTCACCGATGACTGGCAGATAAAGAACGAGGCGGTCGAACTGGGCGCTACCCATCTCGGTTTTACGATACACATTGATCGCCACAATGATCGCGGCAATCGCCCCGAAAACTGTCAGCGAGTTGTTGCGGAAGAAGTTGGAAATATCCACCACGATCTGGGTCAACGCCGGCAGCTCACGTCCAGAATCCTGGAATTGCTTGGCGAAAGTCGGAACCACGAACGCGAGCAAGGCGGAAATCACCGAAGTCGCGGCCACCACAACGATAGCCGGGTAAATCATGGCCGACTTGACCTGAGATTTGATTTTGGCCGCCTTCTCGATATATGACGTCAGGCGCATCATGATCTGGTCAAGGCTACCGCTGGTTTCCCCGGCGCGGACCATCGCGATATACAAGGAATCAAACGCCATCTTGTGCGTCTTCATGGCCTCGCTCAGAGTCTTCCCGTTCTCAACGTCGTTTTGAACCTTTTTCAGCATCGCGCCGAATGCCATGTTCTTTTGCTGGGAACCCAGCACGTTGATGGTCTGGATCATCGGAACGCCACTCGAGAGCATCGTCGCGAACTGTTTCGTGAAAATGACCAGATCTCTCGTGTCGGGAGCCCCACTACCGATGACAATCTGATACTGCCCCTTGTTGTCCTTCACAAACTTGATCGGCCCCAGGGCAATGGTTCCCTCTGTTGATGAGGATGACGCCCCTGGCTTCGCCGCGGACTTTCTGGCGAGGGAAACCACTTTCGCGCCATTTCTAGTCAAACGCCCGCGAACAACGGAATCCGATGGGCCCGCCATCACGCCCTCGGAGACAGTACCGTCCTTGTTCTTTACCTTGTACGCAAACTCAGCCACGGATCCCTCTTGTCAGTTCATGCCGCGGAGACAGCCAGCTGATCGTTATCGTCGTCGCTCGCCGTATTGCTGATGGCCTCGTTGAATGACACCTGGCCTGCCGCCATTTTCATTAACGCGGACTGGCGCAGGGTGCGCATTCCGTTCGCCATGGCCACCTTCTTCAGGTCCATTGACGCCGCGCCGTCCATGATCGCCTGACGTATGGCGTCATTGACCTTCAGAACTTCGTGCACGGCAATACGTCCTTTGTTCCCGGTGTTGGAGCATACTCCGCAACCCGTTCCCTTCATGGGCTTTATGCGGGGAACAAACTGGGGCGCGATACCTGACCTGATCAACATGTCCGGACTCACGGAATCATCGATCGTCTTGCATTTGACACAAATCTTCCGGATCAGGCGCTGCGCCGTGATGCAATTCAGGGCAGAGACGAGATTGAACGACTCAACACCCATGTTCAGGAGACGGTGGATCGTGTCCGGAGCGCTGTTCGTGTGCAAGGTAGACAAAACCATGTGGCCAGTCAGCGCAGCCTTGACCGCGATTTCAGCAGTCTCAAGGTCCCGGATCTCGCCCACCATGATTACGTCCGGATCCTGGCGAAGGAATGATTTCAGAGACTCTGCGAACGTCAATCCGATGTCGGGTTTTGTCTGAACCTGGTTGATACCTTCGATGTTGTATTCGACCGGGTCCTCCGCGGTCATGATATTGTCGGACTCCTGGTTCAGTTCCGACAGCGCCGAGTAAAGTGTGGTCGTCTTTCCCGAACCTGTCGGACCGGTCACAAGCACCATCCCGAATGGGCTGTGAATGGAGTTCATGAATTTCTCCAGCTGGTCCTGCTCAAAACCAAGCTGCGTCATGTCTACCTTCAAGGCAGACTTGTCGAGAATACGCATCACGATCTTTTCGCCGTAGAACGTCGGCAGGGTGCTGACACGATAGTCGATCGGGTTCGAACTGATGAGAATGTTGATGGCGCCGTCCTGCGGCAGGCGACTTTCCGCGATATCCAGACGAGACATGATCTTGATACGGGAAATGAGGCCGGCCTTCATGTTGGCCGGAGGACGGGTCAGTTCGCGCAGAACACCGTCGATACGCAGGCGCACCCGGACATACGTTTCGTAAGGTTCGATATGAATATCGGACGCGCCACGGGACTGGGCTTCCAGCAATATGTAGTTCACGAGTTTGATGATCGGCCCGTCGGTGTCGGCACCGCCTGACCCGATATCCTTACGCTTGACTCCGAGGACGTCTACCGCCGTTTCCAGGTCCTGACCCTGCTTTTCGAGGGCGGCAAGGTCCATGTTCGAGCGGCCGTAATACTTGGCGAGGGCTTCAAGGATGTGGCTTTCCGCCGCCAGAACCGGTCGCGCAAACAATCCCGTCTTGAAACGAACGGAGTTGATCGTCTCGAGTTCCCGGGGATCTGCCATCGCTACAACAATTTCATTGGCCGATTGAGAGACCGGGACGACCTTGAACTTCATCGCCACTTCACGCGGGATCAGTTCGACGATGGCACGCGGAATCTCCTTCTCATCCAGGCGGATGTGGGGAACCCGGTAGATTTTCCCCATGATCTCCAGGTACTTCTCAACCGGCACAAACTCCAGGAGCTCGATGGCGTGTGTCAGGGAAATCTCAGCCTTCGCGGCGTGTTCCGTCGCCTCCTTGATCTGCTCATCCGTCAGACCAAGCGCTTTTTTGACGATGTCTCGAAACTGATCCACCCGGGCCCCTCCGGCTCACAGGGAATCATCGGCAAAATCGGTGGTTTTATGAGGACCGGGGGGAAATAGCCAATTCGCTGGCATAGATCCGCTTGGCTCCGGCTCGACTGTGGCGCAAGGACCGGAGCTGGACAAATGCCAGCTTCGCCAAGACCTCTTGCTCGTCGAAATCATCGGAATTTGCTGAATTTTTCAGGAATTTCTTGATCTCGCCAAGAATCTGTGGGGGATGCATCACCAGTCCGTTGCTCAGATAAGCGCCGTTGCTGTCGGGGAACAGGCAGCCTTGAAAAACTGACCCTTTGCTGAATCCACGCAATGATTCCCCTGGCTTTGGAAATACTTTCCAGCCATTTCCAGAGCGGAGGTCCCTTACCATCATCTGATGATCCTGAGACAGTGCGTCGACCAAGAAAATCGAATGGCAGAAGCACTCCATCATGGCCCGCAAGTCATGGGGAATCGACTTGTTGGACGGCGCGAACTTCAAGAACGGTGTCTTCGTCTCGCCCGGAACCACGCGCAACAGGACAAAGTAATCCAGAAAATAACTCATGCGCGCGTCGTAGAATGGATCCTCAGGGAAAACCTTGCCAAAGCGCAGGTAAAACTCTTCCTTTGCCGCGACGAAGGCATCCTTGCCAAATTCCGATTCGGCGTCCGCGACTATGGCCTCGAGGGCCTGATCCGTCGTCTGCTTTGGAGAATTTGCGCTCACTGAGCCCGCCTCGCGGATGGATCAATCGTAAAATCCGGGTACATTCCGTATACGAAAGACCCAACCCAGGGAACCCGGAACGGAACCGGGAGCCATACCGAGACCTGTCCACGGTCCTTCAGGATAACATCTTCAAGGGGAACATATAAGCCGCCCTGACGGAAAGCCGCCTGCACAGACCTCTTGACCGCAAGGTCATCGACGCCCGTCAAACGGGCCAGTCCTTCCCTGTCGCGCTCCAACAGTTCCCGCGCGACCTTGGCGGCCCAGAGAGCCTCCACGGCACCGGAGACAACTTGCAACGCGGCCGCGGTCAAAAAGCACATCGCGAGAATTGCCAAAACCCAATGGGTCCATGGGCATTTAGACCGTCGGGACATTCTTGCCTTTTTGTTGCCAAAGCAGCTCGGGAACACCTGCTTCCTGGGAAATCACTCGACTCGCGACAAAGAACCAGTCACTAAGGCGATTCAGATAGATCGATACTTCTTCACGGACGGTGTCCTCACTCGCGAGGGCCACTACGGCGCGTTCCGCCCGCCTGCAAACCGTCCGGACCACGTGAGCCATCGAATTCGCCTCATGCCCACCTGGCAAGACGAAGTTCGCGAGAGGTTCCAGCTGGTCATTGAATTCATCGATTTCCATTTCCAGCCGGGATACGGACTCGTGGCTCACAACTTGTTGCCGCGTCGTATCAAGAGCGTCAACAGGAGTCGCAAGTTCTCCACCGACGTCGAAAAGCTCGTTCTGTATGCGGCGAAGCCTGGTGATCAATTCCGCTATGCGCGGCATCACCTTGTGTTGTTCCATCTGGTGCAACTTGTCGCGAAGAAGGCCCGTGAAAGAATTCAGCTCGTCAATCGTGCCATATGCCTCGATTCGCAAATGGTACTTGGGAACCTTCGTCCCGTTAGCGAGATACGTGAGCCCTTTATCCCCGACTTTTGTATAGATTTTCGTCAGCCGCACCGGAATCCATCCTCCAAAACGACAAGTTACCGGGACTTTCGGCTCCCAGAAACAAGAAAAGCCGCCATCCAGCTTTTGTTCAACCGGGGCGGCTGTTCCATTGGAGGTGACGCTTTGCGACTTATTCGAACTCGTCGTCGCCCGAAGTTCCCGTGTCCGTCACGCGTTCTTGACGATTCACGGATTCACGCAGCTTGTCTGACGGGTGGAACGTCACAACACGGCGTGCCGTGATTTCGATTCTTTGGCCAGTGTGCGGATTGCGGCCCGGGCGTGAACGCTTCTCCTTCACGGTCCACTTGCCGAATCCGGAAATTTTCACTTCGCGACCCTCTTCGAGCTTCTGCTTGATCTCTTCGAGGACGGTTTCAAGGATGTCCTTGGCTTCCTTGACGGGGAAACCGACTTTATCGCGAATCATCTCAATGAGAGTGTCCTTGGTCAGCGTCATGAAAACTCCTTTGATTCTCTAACTGCCTAAAATATATTACCAACTTCCTGCCCGGACGAAAAGAAACCGACCCCGGCAGCATGAAAATTTGCGATCTTGACCCTTTGAGACTTGGGAAAGGCGGCTTGATGGCCACAACCCGTAAAAAGCGCGTCCTGACTGGATCCCGGGCAACCGGCATGCCCCACCTGGGCAACTATTTTGGCGCCTACAAGCCCGCCATAGACCTGCAAGATCGCTACGAACTTTTCTTGTTTTTGGCAGATTTCCATGCCCTCAATGAACACTACCCGCCGGAGGAAAACAGGCTCAACAGCTACCGGATGGTGGCATCGTTCCTGGCCTGCGGTCTCGATCCCTCGAAAAGCCTCCTCTACGCGCAGTCCGCAGTACCAGAGGTCAACGAACTGGCCTGGATCCTGAGCTGCCAGGTTCCTTTCGGAGTCATGGCCCGTGCCCATTCCTTCAAGGACGCCCAGGCAAAGGGGATCGACATCAACATGGGCGTGTTCAATTATCCGATATTGATGGCCGCGGACATCCTCCTGTTTGACGCGAACCTGGTCCCCGTTGGACAGGACCAGAAACAGCACCTTGAAATGGCTCGCGACATGGCCCAGCGGTTCAATCATCACTACGGGGAGTGCCTGGTCATTCCAGAGCCGATGATCTCCGACACGGTGGCCGTTGTGCCGGGGACTGATGGCGAGAAGATGAGTAAATCAAAGAACAACACTGTTTCCCTCTTTGCGGATGACAAGGAATGGAAGAAACAAGTGATGGGCATTGTCACTGACGCGAAGGGACTTGCGGACCCGAAGGACCCGGACACCTGCAACGTGTTCAAGATCCACTCCCTTCTCGGAACCCCCGCGGAAATTGGCGAGATGCGGGAAAAATACATCGCGGGCGGCTATGGGTACGGACACGCAAAGATGGAACTTCTCGAGAAATTGAAAGAAAAATTCGGCCCGATGCGCGACAAGTACGTTTCCTGGATGAGCCGCCAAGGTGACCTGCGGGAAATGCTGCACGAAGGCTCGCGCAACGCTCGCGCACTCGCAGCGGAAAAATTGAACATGGTGCAGGACCGCCTTGGGTTGATCGGCCGACCATTCTGACGCCGCCAACACAAGTAAAAAATCAAAACCCGTATGCACGGAGGCAATTCATGGGTTCCTCAAATCGATCGTACGTACGTGTCGTATTCGCGGCTGCCGCGACTACCCTGGTTGTCGTGACAGCGACAGCCATCTGGACCGTGAAACGCCAAGGCCTTCGCGTTGGGGAATACTCCGCGCAGCTTCCCGGGATCACGATCACCTTCGATGAAACCGGCATCCCTTCAATTTCGGGCGCCAACTGGCAGGATCTGGCCAGGGCGCAAGGCTTTGTCGTGGCCAGCGAGCGCATGTGGCAAATGGACCTGATCAGGCGCAAGGCGGCAGGCAGGCTCGCGGAATGGTTTGGCCCCAAAGCCCTGCCACTCGATATCAAGGCTCAAAGAGAAGACCGCGCGGCTACCATGGCGCAGTCGGTGGATCTGCTGCCGCGTGAGCAGCGCGAATTCTGCGACGCTTATGCCAGCGGGGTAAACCAATTCATCGAAAAATTTCCAGGTCGATGGGGAATTGAGTACAAACTTACTGGCCAGAAACCAGACTCATGGAGCTGCGCCGACTCGCTTCTCGTTGTGCTCTCCATGTCAGAGACGCTTGCGTCCATGAGTGACGACGAATTTGTCCAGGCCAAGTGGCGCAAGGTACTGCCGCCGGCATGGGAATCGTTCCTGTTCACGCTTGAGCATCCCTGGAACAAACCATTCTTCAACGAACGTGAGCGCAAGGCGCTCGAGATCCCCTCTGGTAAAGACGCGCTCCCTGAAAAGTCACTGGCCCCGGAAGAATATGCCTCGACCGCGGAACTTGCGGACGAGCCTTATGCCATTGGCAGCAACTCGTGGGCGTGGAACGGACCGGCTGGATCGTGGCTCGTCAACGACCCTCACCTTGGACAGAGTACGCCCCAGCTCTGGTACGCGATGCGCATGAAAATCGCCGAAAAAGAATGGGTCGTAGGAGTTGCCCTCCCCGGACTTCCGGGTGTTGTACTGGGCATGAACCCTTCCTTGGCGTGGGCATTTACCAATGTCGGGGAGGACGTCGATGACCTGCTCGAGGAAGAACTGAGCGCCGATGGCAGCCAATACGTCGCAAAGGAGAGCGGCAGCTCCAAGCAGTGGCGGAAGGTAGAAACGCGCCGGGTCGAAATTTCCGTGAAGGGGGCCGGCGCCCACGCCCTCGAAATCCGCAAAACACACCGGGGCCCGCTCGTTGAGATACCCGAGGGAAGCGGCAAGTTTTACAGCCGTCAATGGCTGCCGTTGAAGCCAGGGCGCATTGGCATCCCGACCCTTGACTTGAATCGCGCGAGTAACTGGGACGAAATCAACAAGGCCGCGGACCGGTTCACGGTACCGGCACAAAACGTGCTCATCATGGACCGCGCCGGCAACATCGGTTACCGGGCAACCGGAACCGGCGTCATCCGGAAAATAACCGGGCGGCGTCCGCAACCGGCGACCGAAGGCGAATGGACCGGTTTCGCGCCCCCAACGGAGCGCCGCAGAGTCTGGATTGAGGCCGAAAAGGGACCCAACCCGACATCGATGGCCACCGCCAACCAGCGGATCTGGGTCGATCGGTTCGGGCACAACTGGTACGGCGAGGATCGCGTGGAACGGATCAATTCTGTGCTTCGCAGCCGGAACACCCATACGCAGCAGCAGATGCTGGAATTGCAGTTGGATGTGACGTCCCGTTTCCGCCGGGAGCTGATGCGCTGGGTGGCGCTGAACGGAGTTTCCAGCACTGAAAAGGAAAGAGAACTTCAGCAAAAATGGATCAGATGGGATGGCTCAGGACTGACGGACCCAGATATTTTCACCGACAGCATTGCGACCGAAAGGATGCTTTACAAGATCTTGCTGGGCCGCCTGCGCGACCACTTCAAGCCGGAACTGGCTGAAGGTGAAAAGTACCACTGGCAACTTGAACGCGCATGGCTCGTCGCGCTGCTGTCGAAAAAGGGAAGTTTCAAGACATTTGGCCTCGAGGACAACGATCTCGCGACGTCGATCTTGCGAAAGGTCGCCGCGGACCACGGGGGCGAAATTTACGCAGAGCGCAATGCCTGGTCAGGCCAACACCCATTCGTCAAGAACGTTCCGGTGGCGGGATGGTTCTTCCGGGTGAGGTCGTACCCACAGTACGGCTATGCCGATCTGGTGCGTGCCGAAAAACCGGATCACGGACCGTCTGTGAGGATGATCTGGAATCTGCGTCGCCCCGAGGACAGCGAGTGGATGTTCCCAGTCGGCCAGTCCGGGCATATCGGGTCCGCTCACTATTCAGACTTGCGGACGCGATGGACCGACGGAGCGATGATGAAAGCCATTCCTGCGGGATTTTAGGTTCTTGCCCGCCGTGAACCCATGAATATAATGGTGGTCAAAATGACGATTTTTGCTGACCAGAAACAACTGGGAGGAGAACTATGATTGAGGTGAAAGGCCTGTCCAAGAGATTCGGACAGCTTCAGGCCCTGAACGACGTATCGTTCACCGTGGAGAAGGGTCAGATCGTCGGGTTCCTCGGCGCGAACGGCGCCGGCAAAACGACGACCATGGATATCCTTTGCGGATGCATTGGAGCCGACGCAGGTTCTGCCATAATCGCCGGTCACGACATCACGGAACAGCCCATCGAAGCCAAGAAAAGGCTCGGCTATCTACCCGATGTCCCGCCCCTGCATCTGGAAATGACCGTGGACGATTTCGTCTCGTACGCGGCAAAACTTCACCAGGTCCCCATCAATGCCCTTAACACGCGCGTCAACGATACCCTGCAACGGTTGGCACTGACGGATGTCCGTCACCGGCTCGTTGGCAACCTTTCAAAAGGTTACCGTCAGCGGGTCGCGTTGGCACAAGCCATCGTTCACGACCCGGAAGTTCTCGTGCTTGACGAGCCGACGGAAGGCCTCGATCCAGCGCAGATCGTCCAGATCCGGGAGCTGATCCGTTCACTTGGGGGAAAGCATACGATTCTCCTGAGCTCTCATATTCTGTCAGAGGTCCAAAACACCTGCGATCGCATCGTCATCATCAACAAAGGGCGTATTGTGACCCAGGGCACGTACGATGAACTGACCCGTGACTTGTCACAGGGCAAGGTGTTCCGCCTCCGGGTCGCCCGTTCAGTCAACGATGCCTTGACGCGGCTCAAGGGCCTACCAGGTATCGTCCACGCAAGGATCGAGGATGATCACGGCACGGATGCCATCGAGTTCGGCCTTGAAAAATCTGCCAGTGATAACGCGCCCGAGGACGTCGCGCGCGCCGTCATGGATGGTGGATTTGGATTCCGCGAGCTGCGCCAGAAAACGAAGTCGTTGGAAGAAGTTTTCTTCCAGGTCACGAAATAAGGGAGGCAAGGCAAACCATGAGCGCTGTCTTTACCATCGCCAAAAGAGACATCAAATCCTACTTCGCCTCGCCCAAGGGTGGGGCAATCCTGTTTTTCTTTCTCATCTTGATGGGATCTTTCTTCCAGAATTTTGTCGTGAGTTACGTCGAGTATGAGCAACGCGCCGCGATGCAGGGTGGTCAGGCTCCGACTCTGGAACAACTTTTGAGGGCTTTCTTCTACAACCTCAACTTCATCCTTGTCCTGATCGTGCCGGCAGTAACCATGGCGTCCTTCTCTGAAGAAAAACGCAATTCATCGCTGCGACTCCTTCAAACGGCGCCTGTAAAGGCGCTTGAAATCGTGCTCGGCAAGTTCGTCGCGACTGCCGGCATGATGGGAATCGTGTTGGTGGCGGCTTCGGTGTATCCGTTCTACCTTGTCCTTTTTGGGAATCCGGACTCCGGCGTGATCGTGACGTCACTCCTCGGGATGTTCTTGCTTATGTGCTCGCAACTGGCATTTGGCCTTTGGGTATCCTCGATGACCAATAACCAGTTCATGGCATTCCTTTTCACCATGTTCGGGCTGTTCCTGCTCCTGGTGTTGAACTGGCTCGCGCCCACCCTGAGTGGCGGTGGAAGTCTCGAGACGGTCATCAAGTACATTGCCTCCACCGACCATCTCGACAGTTTCCTCAAAGGCATGATCACTGTCAGCCACGTTGCTTACTTTCTTTGCTTCACGGCCTTGTTCCTCTTTCTGACCAATGTCTCACTCGATTCCGAGCGCTGGAGGTAATTGCCCATGCGTCCTGACCTTCTTCTAATCCCGTTCGCGTCCATCCTGGTTGCTTCGATCTCATCGGCAGCCGCAAAGGCTTTCCCCGCCATCACCTGGATCAAGTATGGCGGCTGGTTGTCAGCGCTCGCTCTGATCGTACTGTGGATCGTCCTTGACCTGCCCAATTTCAAAGCCATGTTCGCCAGAAAAGGCGCGAAATACGGCGCCAGTTCAGGCCTCGTTGTATTGCTCACGATTGCTGTCATTGGCGCGATATCCATCGTGACGTCGCGACCGCGGTTCGACAAGAACCTCGACTTGACCAAAAGCGGGTCCAACACACTGGCAGAACAGTCGGTCAAAATCATCGGCAACATCGAAAAACGAAAAGCCGAAGTGGAAGTCCTTGCCTTCTTCATGGATCAGGAGACCAAGAAACAATTCCAGGATCTTATCGGTCTTTACACCAGCAAAGGCGCGAATCTGAAGATCGAGTATATCGATCCGCAGCGCGATCCCATGCGTGCAACGGCCGAGAAACTCACTTCCGGCAACACCGTGATTTTCAAACTCCAGTCGAACGGCGTTCCGCAGGAAGCGCGAATCACCACTTTCAGCGAGGAAAAGGTCACCAATGCCCTCGTCAAGGTCCTGAAGGACAAGCCAAAGCAAATCTTCTTCACCAAGGGACACGGCGAGAGCGCTCTTCGTGGAACGGACGGCAACGGGCTCAACATCATGACCGTCGAGCTGGAAGGCAATAAATATGAGGTCAAGGAACTTGCGCTTCTCGAGGAAGCCAAAGTTCCTGAAACTGCAGACCTGGTTGTCATTGCCGGCCCCAAGTATGACTTCAAGGTCGAGGAAACCCGGCTGCTTGAGGAACACTTGAAGCGCGGGGGTGGACTCATGGTGATGGTCGAGGCCATGGTTCCGGTTCCAACACTCAATGGCCTTCTCGAGAAATACGGGATTAAATTCTCAAACGATTTGCTGATCCTTCGCCCGGATGATCCCCGTACAGTTTTCCTGGGCCAGAATAACGCCATCGTCAGCGACTTTGACGATCTCAGTCCGGTGACCAAGGATTTCGCGGGACAATCAAAAGTTGCCGTGATCATGCCCGGAACCCGTTCCGTGGAGGAAATCACCGGCAACCCCTCGTCCATGAAAGTGTCACTCGTCGCGAAAACGGCTCCCGTCATCATCAAGGTCAAAAATGTTTCGAGCCGCAATGATGTCGGTGGAAACATTAAAAGCGATCGCATCGAGACGGGTACATTCCCTGTCATGGCCGTGGCGACTGGAAAGTCAACCGCTCCGGAGATGGCAAAAGCCGAAAAAGAGGAAAACAAGGATGCCAAAGAGCCCATGCAGGCTGGTGGCAAGGAAATCCGCATTGTCGCGGTTGGCTCTGCGGCTTTTGCTACCAACCAATCCGTGAGTGGACGCGAGAACCGGGACCTCTTCCTTAACGCGATCAGCTATTTGCTCCAGGACGAGGATTTCATTTCGATTCGTCCCAAGGACGTGACGAAGAGCACCCTGAACATCACATCCGGCTCCAGCCAGTTGCTCCTCCTTGGCCTTTCGTGGATCTATCCGTTTATTTTCCTCGCAGGAGGCATCCTGTTCTGGATCAGGAGGCGTCAGGCATGAATCAACAACTGAAAACAGCCGGCATTCTCGCGGGCGTTCTACTTGCCTTGGGTGGCTTGGCCACCTGGGATGAGTGGCAGACCAAAAAAGACGAGAAGAAGAAGGAAACCGAAAATCACCTGCTCACGTTTGAGCCAGACAAGGTCACGGGCATCGAGTTCTCCAACCGAGAGGGAACTGCCCCTGTGGACATCTCCATTGAGCGCGCGTCCGGAAAGTGGCAGATCACTCGTCCATCAAGGCTTTTAGCCGACCAGCAGTCTGTGGATAACTTGTTGACAACCCTCAAGGACTATAAGTTCGAGTCGGTTGTTGCTGACGATGCTTCGAAAAATCCCTCTGCCTTTGGACTGGACAAACCGCGTCGAGTGATCGAGCTCAAGACCGAAAAAGGCACGATCAAGATCCTCGTCGGATCCAACACGCCTGTTGGCTATTCCGTCTACTCATTGGCCGAAGGTCCGGGGGTCGATGGACCGGGTAAGGTTCATGTCGGCAGCCAGCATCTGGCGGTATCTACCGGCAAAACCCTGCACGACCTTCGCGACAAAAAGTTCCTGACCTTCAGCAATGCCAATGTTGCGGCTTTTGAGCTGATTCGCCCTGACAAGCCCACGGTCAAACTGGAGAAGAAAGACGGAACATTCGCTGTCACGGCACCTCAATCATTCCCCGCTGAGCAGAACCAGGTCTTTTCGTTTCTCGATGGACTCATCTCAACCAACGCATCGACGTTCTTCGATCATCCTGACGTGAAACTTCAGAACGCCTTCAAGGGTCGAAATATCGGCGAGCTGCGGGTAAGGCTGGACGACAACAGTTCTGTGAACGTCAAGTTCGTCGAGTATGAAAAAAAGATCCACGCATGGGCGGGGGGCACAGCGCCGGTTGTCCAGGTGACAGACGACATCAAGGGAAAGCTCGAGAAAACTGCCTCTGATTTCCGTGATCGCAAGATTTTCTCGTTTGTCGGAGACAAGGTTGCAGAGGTTATCCTGGACGGGAAGTCATACTCCAAGAAAAACGGCGAGTGGTATGGCAGTGATGAACCCGCCAAGGCGATCAGCCAGATCCGGTCGCTCCTCGTAGACCTTGAATTTGCCAAAGCCACAGAAATCCTGGATGCGAAAGACAAGGCCTCAAGGGAATCTACGGAAAAGGCCCCGGTGCACACTGTCAAATTGACAATCGAGGGCTCCAGCCAACCGATTGAGATCAAGATCTGGGACAAGGCAGGATCGGCGGAGTCATTTCTCGTGAAGCACTCCGAGGCCAAGGCGGCTAACACGGTCTACAGCATTGGCAAAGCTTCACTCTCTGCGCTTGACTCAACGAAGAAATCGGCCGCCCCGGCCGTTGACCTCGGACACGACTGATATCCCAGGTCAAACCTGAGATTTGCTCAATGATCGCCGCGTATTCAGCGCGGCGACCATTGAGCCCGCCACGACGAAAAACGCGCCCAGCCATTGCACAGGACTCGCGAGCAGTTCATGAGGGACATGGCCTGAGACAATCCATGCCTCGGCGATGGAAGCCACAAAAGTAACCAGCGGGGTCAGAGCCAGAACGGCGCTCACACGCGGGGCCTCCCACCTCTGCACCGCCTCGGCAAAACACCCGTACGCCACCACTGTGTTTACGCAGCAAAAAAGAAGGTACCAGGCCTGTTTAATTTCGAGTCCGACAGCATGCCCGGGAGACGATACGGGCCCCAAAAGGATTCCCGCCCCGGAATACCCGGCCAGCAAAATAAATGAGGAAGGAAACTGCGATGCAAGGCGTTTTTGAAGCAACGCATAGGCCGCCCATGCCAGAGCCGCGAGTATGACAAGAAATATCCCGTTACCCTCAACGCGCGCCGACAATGATTCGGCAGCGACCCGGGGAATCGCCACCTTTCCCGCGTAAAAAAGCCAGAATCCACCCAGCATGACTGCAAAACCAATCACCTGGCGCTTGCCAATCCGTTCAGAGAAGAAATACCAACCACCGATGGCTAGAAACAGCGGCCCGCTTTGGATGGTGAGTTGCGCGACGGGAGGCGCTACCAGATCGAGTCCGGCCAGGAACAACCAATAATTGGCAGCCATCGCTGCTGCCACTCCCGCGAGGAGTCCAATATTTTTTCCTGAAAACTTGCCAGATGATGGCCATTTGCCACTCCATGCATGGTAGCCTCCGACCGTGATCGTGGCAAAAAGCAAACGGGCCCATGTAATAGTTATCGGATCGAGATCTCTGAGGATCCCTTTCAAAAAGACCGGGAGAACACCCCACATGAAAGCGGTGATGAGGCTCAACGCGAATCCACTATTCATGAATCCTCCGAGGTCCCGCCAATAACAACGCCCCAAGGACCAAAAAGAGCAGAGCCAAAGCACGCGGCGGCGTCAAGGAAACATATTGCGAAAGGATGATCGGCGGACCTCGCCAGTCACCGCGGACCCCCTCGGTCGAATATCTGATTAACGCATAACAAACTATCGCAATGCCAGAAGACCGCCCCGGATGCTGGCAAATTGTCCGGTCATTCAACGGAGAAACCTGCTGGATCCTCAAAATCGCGACGGCTGCGAAAAGGCAGGCTACCGACTCATAAAGTTGAACTGGATGACGGGAAACACCATCGCCGAGTGAGGGAAAAATAACCCCGGCAAATTGGAATACGGATGAAATGGGAATCCCGTAATCATCGCCATTCAGAAAACAGCCAATCCTGCCCACCGAGAATCCAATCAATAGCGGGACTGCAACCAGATCGGCGACCAAAAGAGCGGGTACTCCACGCCAACATGTCAAAACGAGCCCGCAGCAAATACCACCGATAAAACCACCGGATGAGCCAAGCGCCGGATGTGACAATCCGTTCCGAGCCCCCTCAACAAACCACGCCCATGCCATGGCGCCGAAGATCGCCCCGGAATATGCCACGCAGAAAATCAGCGCCACATCGTGATCCCCTATTTTTGAACGACATCGCGCCGACAAAGCGCGGAAACAAAAAAAAGCCGCCAACGAGGCGGCTAAAAAACAGACGTGCCATGCAGGTATGGCGATACCGAGCCAATGGAACAAGACAGGCTTCAAACTGCACCCCAAGACTTCCGGGGGTTATTTCCTTGCCACCACGTCGGCCGAGGTTCGCACGAGGCGCTCCATGGCTACTCCCGGAAGAGCGGTTCCAAGTAGCAGCGTACCCAAGACTGCGAATGCCAAAAGCGCGTTGGTCAAACTGATTCCAGGAACCACGGCTCTCACGGCGCCGAACGGAGCGACGGGCTCTGACATGTACATCCGGACAACGAGGCGCAGGTAATAGAAAAGCGAGATCGAACTGCCGATGACTCCGATCAAGACAAGGCCGTACAAGTGGTTGCTCAGCGCCGCGTTGAAAACAAAGAATTTCCCGATGAACCCTGCCGTCGGTGGCATCCCCGCGAAACTGAACATGAACACCGTCATGGCAAACGCGATCCACGGGCTCTTCTTGGCCAGACCTGAAAGGTCGTCGATCGTCAGTTGGTCATTGTCGGGCGTCTCCAGCGCCATCACAACACCGAACGCACCAAGGGATACGAGGACATACGACAGCAAGTAGAACAGGATGGCGCGAACGGGCAAACCCGAACCAGCCGACGAAAGCGCGCAAACCGCGACTGCCATGTATCCGCTGTGGGCAATCGAAGAATAGGCGAGCATGCGCTTCAAACTCGACTGCACCAGGGCCATGATATTGCCAACAATCATCGACAGGACCGCGAGGACAACCAAAGCCGGATACCAGACCTCCGCCATCGTCGAGAAACTTCCTGCGAACAGACGCAGGGCCATGACCAGGATCATCACCTTTACCGTCGTGGCCATGAAGGCTGTAATTGCCGTCGGCGCGGATTCGTAAGCATCAGGCGCCCACATGTGGAACGGCACCAGCGCGAGCTTGAAACCTAGACCCACCAAGGTCATAAGGGCCCCAAGGCGCGCCCACCCGTGAGAGGCAACCGAAGGCAAATTGGCAACAATACCGCTCAAACGCATGGTCCCGCATGAGGCGTACAACAAAGCGAATCCGAAGAGGAGAATCGCTGCCGCGACTGATCCAAGAATGAAATATTTGATGGCGCCCTCTTGGCTCCTCCGGTTTGGCTGGAGGTATCCGATGACGACGTACAAGCCTATCGACGCAAGTTCGAGTCCGACAAACAAAGAAACGAGGTCATCGCTGGCCACCATCATCAGCATTCCTGAGAGGATCATCAGGAAAATGCTGCTCAACTCACCACGGAAGAATGCCGGCCCGGTGTGATGGTCCCGAACCATCAGCATGACAAATGCGGCGATCGCCAGAATCAGCAGCTGGGCAAAACGCGACATGGTTCCGCTCAACAACCCGCCGGCGAGGTGACCGACCTGTTCGCCCGGGATGACCGCCGCTGCCGCGATTGCCGCTACCATTGTCACCCACATGACAAATTCAATCGCTGGCCTGGATCCAAAACGGCGCGATACAGACTGCAGTAGAGTGATCATCGCGCCCGTTACCAGGACAAGTATGGGCGCTGCAGTCATATAGAAAGACGATGTGATTTCAGGAAAGCTGAACACGGGAAACCCCTTTTACATTTTCAGTGCGCGTCAACCGCAAGGCTGTAACTGCGGTAGTTCTTGGCCAGATGCTCGATCGAAGCTTTCGACTTGCCCAGAAAAAAATCCGGGAATACGCCCATCACAATGACAAGAATTGCAAGTGGAAGAAGATAAGCGAATTCCATCGGTGTCAAGTCACGCAGAGCCTTGTTCTCATCATGCTTGACCGGACCAAACAAAATTTTCCGGCACAGCGTCAGCATGTAAATCGCGCCAAGAAGAACACCCGACCCGGCCAGCAAAGCCGTCAACGGCGACGATTGGAAGGTTCCAAGAAGGATCAGGAATTCACCGACAAATCCTCCGGTCCCCGGCAGTCCGACAGATCCGAGGGTCGCCACGATCAACATCACGGAGAACCAAGGCATCACGGAAGCAAGCCCTCCGAAGTCCTCCAACATGCGCGTATGACGACGCTCGTAGATGACACCAACCAGAAAGAACAATGCCCCGGTGGATACACCGTGATTGATCATCTGGTACAAGGCACCCGTCAGGGCTTCCGGAGACAAGGTTCCGTCCGCCAGAAGAGCCAGAGATCCGACAACAACAAACCCAAGGTGAGACACTGACGAATAAGCGACGAGTTTTTTTGCGTCCTTCTGAACCCACGCCGTCAGGGCGCCATAAATGATGCCCACCACCCCAAGGAAAACCAGAACCGGAGCGAATGACTTCACCGCAACCGGGAACATCGGGATCGAAAAGCGCAGGAATCCGTATGTTCCCATCTTCAGCAACACGCCGGCCAAGATCACCGAACCAGCCGTCGGGGCCTCGACATGCGCGTCAGGAAGCCACGTATGGAACGGCCACATCGGCACCTTGATGGCAAAAGCCAAGGCAAAACAACCAAACAGCCACAGCTGGGTACGCGGATCGATTGTTGCGTTATACAAGTCCAGGATACTGGTCGAGTACATGCCCGTCTGGCGGTAGTAACTGATGTAAAGGACAATCGCCGCAGCCAGCATCAAGAGAGAGCCAACGACCGTGTACAGGACAAACTTGGTGGTCGCGTAAATCCGGCGCGCGCCACCCCAGATCCCGATGATGAAGTACATCGGGATCAGCATGGCTTCCCAGAAGACGTAAAAGAACACCAGGTCGAGCGCCACCAAAGCACCCAGCATGCCAGTTTGCAGTGCCATGACGGACGCCAGGAAATAACGCAGATGAGCCACGTGGCTGTGCCACAGGCTAAGGATCACGAGCGGCGTCAATGCCGTGGTCAACATGACCAGGAGAAGGCTGATGCCATCGACACCAAATATGGCCCGGATTCCGAACTCGGGCATCCAAACATAACTTTCAACGAACTGGACTTTCACAGAGCTTGCGTCGAAATAGTGCCAAACATGCAAGCTGACGAAGAAAGTCAGGATTGAACCCCCGAGCGCCGCGATTCTGGCGAACTGGTCACCCTTGACCAGAAAAATCGCGCCCGCGACGACCAGCGGCATAAAAGTAAGGATGCTCAAAACATGCGAGTTGAAAAATTCCATCTATTTACCTGCTAATTACCTGCTATTCACAAGCCACAGCTGACATTCGGATCACACCACCAGAACGACAAGCAGTACGACGAGTCCCATGACCAGTACCATGCCGTGACGGTGAACACTTCCAGTCATGCGAAAGCTCGCCAGTCCGGCCGCCAGATTGCAAACTTGCCCAACGCCATTGACGAGTCCGTCGACGACCCTGACGTCAACAATCGCCCAAAGGAACTCCGACATGTCATGCAGTGGCTGTACGATCCATGAGTCGTAAATCTCATCGATCCAATATTTGTTCGACAGGGCCTCATACGCACCGTGGAACTTCTTTGCCCAGTTATCCAATACTGCGGCGGGCCCTCTCGCGTAAAGGCTTACAGCCAATCCTGACGCGACGAACATGATGGCGACCGATGCCCCCATCAAGCCCATCTCAAATTCGTGAGAATGATGTGCCGAAAGAGATTCCCAGTGTTCTGACACTTGCGCCGGCATCATCAGCACCGGCTCCATGTAATGGTGGAATACGTTGTGCCCGCCAAGAACCTCGGGAACTCCGAGATATCCGATCGTCGCGCTCAGGATCGCGAGGACAACAAGAGGTGCCCACATCATGGCAGGTGTCTCGTGGAGATGCTCACGGGTGTGGTGGTCACTCCGGTTGGGACCGTAGAATGTCAGGCACAGCAACCGGACCATGTAGAAGGAAGTCAACCCGGCCGTGACGGCCCCGACTCCCCAGAGGACTGGTCCACCACCAGTGAAGGATTTCCAAAGGATCTCGTCCTTCGAAAAGAATCCGGCGAGGCCAGGGAATCCAATGATGGCAAGGACTCCGATCAAGAACACGATGTGGGTGATCGGCATGTATTTCGACAGCCCCCCCATGTCGCGCATGTCTTGCTTGTGATGCATGGCAACAATCACGCTGCCAGCCCCCAGGAACAACAATGCCTTGAAGCACGCATGCGTGAGAAGATGGAACACACCGGCGTCAAATGCCCCGACACCGCATGCCATGACCATGTATCCAAGCTGACTGACTGTCGAATAGGCGAGGACTTTCTTGATGTCGTTCTGGACCAGGGCGATCGTGGCCGCGAAGAACGCCGTCAAACCTCCCACAATGGCAACCACCTGCAACGTCGATGGCGCGAGGTAATAAAGAAAGTTGACGCGGGTCATCATGTAAATGCCGGCCGTGACCATGGTCGCGGCGTGAATCAGGGCCGAAACTGGCGTCGGACCAGCCATAGCATCCGGCAGCCAAACGTACAGGGGCAGTTGGGCCGACTTGCCACAGGCGCCAATAAACAGGCAGAGGGTGATCCATCCCACGGCCCCGAGCTTCACCGCATCGAGCGCCCCGCTGCCGACCATCTCGCGCAGTTCACTGAAGGACACTGTCCCGAAATGCTTGAATGTCAGGAAAATGCCGAGAAGGAAACCAATGTCGCCGATACGGTTGACGATAAAAGCCTTCATGCCCGCGGCCGCGTTGGCGTCGTCCTGGAACCAGTACCCGATCAAAAGGTAACTGCACAGACCGACACCCTCCCAGCCGACGAACATGACCAGCATGTTGTCACCGAGCACCAGCAGGAGCATCATGAATACGAACAGGTTCAGGTATGAGAAGAACCGGCTCGTCCGCTCCTCCTCATGCATGTAGCCGCCAGCATAAATGTGGATCAGCGAACCGATCCCCGTGACGACCAGGATCATCAATCCGGACAGCCGGTCCAGGATCAGGTTGAACGGCGCCGAAAAACCGCCGGCTGAAATCCACGGAATTCCGTGGATCACCTTGGCCTCCCCACCGGCCGCCATCATTTCCATGAACAGCGTGACCGCGCAGGCAAAAGATGCCAGCATCGCGCCAACCGCGATCGCGTGGGAAACACCTTTCGGAGCCTTTCTAAAGACGAGGCCATTCAGGAACGCGCCGAGCAGCGGGAAAAAGATCATCATCCAGATCATGTGCGACATCTCCTCGGGGCTTTTCAACCGCGCAAAAGTCTCAGGAATTCTGTGTTCACCGTGCCGTAGCGCCGGAACAACGCGATCACCATCGCAAGTCCAACGGCCGCCTCACAGGCCGCCACCGTGATGACAAACAGCACCATGATTTGCCCGTCAACCTGGGCCAGCTGGCGCGAGGCGGCGACGAAAACGATGTTGACCGCATTGAGCATCAATTCGATCGACATCAGGACCATGATCAGGTTGCGGCGGAACATCACGCCAGACAGACCGCACAAGAACACAAACGAAGCGAGCAGGAAGTAATTTTCTACCGGGATCATTCTGGCGATCCTCCCCTGAAGTGATGCGCGGCGCCCAGGACCTTGTCCTTCTTCGCGACCATCACACATGCGACGATGGCGAGGAGGATCAGGATCGAGGCCATCTCAAAAGGCCACAAGTATGAGGTGAACATCCGCATCGCGACGACAAACGTGTTGCCCCCGGCCAACTCGATCGCGCCTGCGCCCAGATTGCCCGGAATCACTGCTTCAGGCGCTGTTCGTGCCAATTCGCTACCGATGATGGCGAAACCCACCAGCGTGATCAGCAATACGGCCGCCTCTCCGACCGAGAACCGGACGCCGCGCAACGCCTCAGGCTTCAGGTTCAGGAGCATGATGACGAAAACGAACAAGACCACAATCGCCCCCGCGTACACGAGAACCTGAATGGCTGCCGTAAAATGCGCATCCAGTTTCGCGTACAATGCCGCCACAAAAAACAGGTCGAGTACCAGGAAAATGGCGCTTGTGACCGGATTGCGGGCTGAAACCACCATGACAGAGGAGAGGAGGATCAAGCCAGACAGGATGTAAAACAACACTTCCGGGACAAAATAAAAGACTTCCACTATTTGAACCTCAGTACGGCAAGGACAACCGCGGTCCCGACCACATTGGCCAGGCCGATCGGCAACATGAATTTCCATCCAAGCGACATCAACTGGTCATACCGGAAACGCGGCAGCGTCCAGCGCACCCAGATGTAAAGCCACATGAAGAACATGGACTTCAGTAGCAGCATCAGCACACCAACGATCGCCGCAATGTTCGGTGAACCCAGCATCGCCACGAGGGATTCGTACGGAACGAACGGGACCTGCCAACCACCGAAAAACACCGTCGACGCCAGCGCCGACAGGACAAACATCGAAACATACTCACCCAGGAAGAACGCCGCGAATTTCGCCGAATTGTATTCCGTGTGGAATCCGGCCACCAGCTCGCTCTCGCCTTCAGCCAGGTCAAACGGCGCGCGATTTGTTTCCGCGAACATGCAGATCACAAAGATGAGCAGCGAGAACGGCGCCGTAAACGCCCCCCACTTGAAAAACGACGACTGAGCCTCAACGATCTTGCCCAGATCCAGCGTCCCGTAAATCAAAACGATCGGCAGAAGGGACATCCCGAGAGGGATTTCATAACTGATCATCTGCGCTGAGGCGCGCAGGGATCCCATCAGCGAGTATTTGTTGTTGCTGGCCCATCCAGCAAGCGAAACGCCGTACACCGCAAGGCTCGAAATCGCGAAAATGAACAGGAATCCAACATCAACCCTGACCACGCTCAGAGGAATCGTGTAACCGAAAATGTTCAAATCCGGGCCGTAGGGAATCGCGCAAGCGATCAAAAACGCGGGGAACACACAAAACACAGGGGCAAGGTGGTAGAAAACCTTGTGCGCCCCGTCTGGAACAACTTCTTCCTTGAAGATCAGCTTGATCGTATCGGCAAGAGATTGCAGCAACCCATAAAGACGCCACTTGAAGAGACCGACCCGGTTTGGCCCGCGACGACGTTGCATCAGTGCCGGTACGCGACGCTCAACCCAGACCATCACTGGCGGGATCTGCAACAGCCCGCCCGCAAGGATCGCGAATTTCACGACAAAAGAAACCAGATCAACGGTGAACTGGTTCCATTGCAAAAGGGACGTCAAATCAATTCCGAAATTCGTTCCCATCGGATCAATCCCACTCAAGCGCGCCGCGACGGACGACGTAGATGTAACCAACGACCAGGATCATGACAAAAACCGCGACTTCAACCAGCCCCAACCAACCCAGCTGATCGAACGAACGGGCCCACAAGTACAGGAACACGGTCTCAATATCGAACAAGATGAAAAGGATGGCGGTCAGGTAGAACTTGACGCTCATCTTCTCAGCAGCGCCGGTCACCTTGGGCACACCGCACTCGTATGGGTCCATCTTTTCCTTCAGGTAACGCTTCGGCCCGATGAAATAAGCCAAACCCGACAGGATACAACCAAGGACGACACCGAAGATTAAAACGACAATAACTGGTATATATGGATTCATAACCTTCTACCCTGAAGCTACCTTGACGGAGAATTCCATGGCCACTTCCGTAACCGGCGACCGCATCCTGGTGCTCGGCGCAGGCAACTTTGGCACATGCCTGGCACAACACCTCGCGGAAAAAGGTCACCGCGTGACGCTTTGGGCAAGATCCGCGGAAATTGCCGGGAGCATCAATCAAAACCGGAAAAATCCCAAATACTTGACGGACCTGACCTTATCACCGCGTATCAGCGCGATCAACAACATCACTGGCGAGCTTCTCACGGACCATCGCATTATCGTTCTCGCTACTGCAGCCCAGGCCCTGACTCCCGTGCTCAAAAAAGTAGCAGAATTCGGAGCCGCCTCCGATCGCCTCATCATCTGCGCCGCCAAGGGCATTGAACTTTCGACGATGCGCCTTCCAGGAGCCATCATTTCCGACATCCTTGGCGCGACCGCCGGCAAGCAAGCCGTCTTCCTGTCCGGCCCCAGTTTTGCCTCCGAAGTCGCCACGCACCAGCCAACTGCCGTCGTCGCGGCCAGTCACGACGCCTCGCGCGCCCAACTCGTGCAGGCCCTGTTCCACGCCCCGCAATTTCGTGTCTACACGAGCGACGACCCAACCGGCGTCGAACTCGCGGGCGCCCTGAAAAACGTCATCGCCATCGCGGCCGGGGCCGCCGTCGGCCTTGGATTTCAAATGAACACACGCGCCGCCCTTATCACTCGGGGATTGGCCGAGATGCGCCGCATCGGGGTCGCCATGGGGGCAAATCCGCTCACGTTTGAAGGCCTGGCCGGGGTCGGGGACTTGTTTCTCACTTGCACGTCCGAAAAAAGCCGCAATTTTCAAGTTGGATTCCGGCTGGGCCGGGGCGAGACAATCAAGGCCATTCTCGACAGCCTTGGTTCCGTATCCGAGGGTTACGCCACGACCATGGCGGCCCGCGACCTCGCCCACAAATTAAACATCGACGCTCCCATCACACAGGCAAGTTTCCAGGTTCTCTACGAATCCAAACCGATCGCCCAGGCCGTCATGGGACTGTTGACCCGCGACGCGAAGCCAGAACTGGATCAGCCCTGATGACACATACCGCCGCCATCATCGCCATCGGGACCGAAGTCTCATCCGGCGAGATCCTGAACAGCAACGCCTCCTGGCTCGCGGCAAGGCTCGATTCATGCGGAATCGACGTGATCCTGCACCTGGCAGTGGCCGACGACCGGCAATCCATTCTCGACGCCCTCGATTTCGCGTCAGCCCGCGCGACCCACGTCCTCACCATCGGCGGCCTCGGTCCGACCACCGACGATTTCACCCGCGACGTCATCACCGCCTGGGCCGGCCTGACAACTTCCTTCGACGAACCGTCGTGGAAACGCATCGAGGATCGCTTCCAACAATTCGGCCGGACCGCACCACAATCCAACCGCCAGCAATGTTTTTTTCCAGAGGGATCGCGCATCCTTCTCAACTCCGAGGGTTCGGCCAACGGATTCTCACTGCGCGCGCGCAACACGCGAGTCACCGTACTTCCCGGTCCTCCGCGTGAACTTCAAGCCATCTGGAAGGATCACCTCGACGAAGAATTCCACCACCTCGGGGCCAAAGGCACAAAACCCCGCCTCCTGACCTGGGCGTGCCTCGGAGTCCCGGAATCAACCCTCGCGGAACAAGTGGAATCGATCATGGCGGGCAGCGACCTGCAACTCGGCTACCGCGCGTCGGCTCCAATGGTGCATGTGAAAGTCTGGATACCAAAAGGCGCGGAAGAAAAATCCGCGCCCTTTATTGACAAGCTGAACAAGGCCCTCGATCCGGTGTGCGTCGCCCGTGACGGCGCTGACCCCCTTGCGCACCTCAAGGCCACGCTCTCCGCGCAACGCGACTCACTTCACGTGACCCTTGAGGATTCGGTCACCGGCGGCCTCCTCGCGTCGCGCCTCGCCGACCTGCTCCGCGCCCTCGACATCCCATTCTCCCTGACCTCATCCCACCGTCATTCTGACCCCGCCCGTCATTCTGAGCGCAGCGAAGAATCCTCTCTTCCCCGTCATTCTGACCCCGCCCGTCATTCTGAGCGGAGCGAAGAATCCTCTCCCCCCCGTCATTCTGAGCCGAAGGCGAAGAATCCTCTCCCCCTCACCCTCTCGTTCACCTCCGTCAACGGCACCCCGACGCTCACCATCCGCACCAACACTCGATCCCTGGATCTCAAGTACCCATCCGCACACATACCCGCGGCAACCGATGCGCTCCAAATAACAAGGACGCGCCTGCTCCTCACAGAACGCGCCCTGCTCGACATCAGTCAATTATCGCTCGTGTGAATCCACCTCCGAGTCAAGGAACCGAACCGTGAGGACCGTCACCCATGTCATCGCCCGTTCCATCATTCACCGGTTCATTGGACGTACTGCCTCCGGCAAACGGACTGCCACCGGGGAGGAGATTCGTGCCAGAGCTAACATCAGGCCCCTCGTAAATTGACCCTGAAGCGCTGGGCGGCTGTTGGGACGGTGACGCGAAAAAATCGCTTGGGGGGTTTGACTCAGATGGAGCACCCGCAGTAGGACGCGAGTTCGGGCCTGCAACCCTATCAACAATCGACTGCACCTGTTCCTCTCTCCCAAGCATTTGGCCGACCTGCGTAATTACTGAACCGTCTTTATAGTATCCCCTGAAATTTCCATCAGCCTGCCGGTCCAAATAAAAACTCTGCTCCGGATTCTTCACATTGTGATAGAAAGTCGATGTTACATTCTTCTGACCATCAAACTGGGTTTGATTGAATCTCGTGTTGTCGATGACTTTGTACTTTACGCCATTGATCGTTTGATCACGCTGCAGGTCGGATCGATCTGTGACATTGGTCGTTCCAACGGTGCTGTGGGTAGCGATCAACTTGCCATTTTCTTGCTTATACCAGTCGTTCCGGCCATCCTTGAATCGATCCACGTAAAGGATCTCACCGTTCGTACCTACTAACTTTTGAGTCCCGGCGTACTCATCACCATACAGTGCGTACATCGAGTCCTTCCAATCCTGTGTCGCATTAGTCCTGTAGTAGGCGTGATTCTCTCCAGGATACTGGATCAATTGCGCATCGTCCGGAATGAGTACATCGCGGGCCGACGGGGGTCTCGCGCTCATCGAAGTTTGCGGTCGATTCACGTAGTATCGTCCGTTTCTCTTGCCGGCAACGGGGCTACTTGGAGTACCGAATCCCCCGTAACCCGCCATCTGCAAGGGACCATTGTTGTAACTGTTGAATCGTGAATTACCGGATCCGCCGTAAGTGTATTTGTTCCTGTTCATTGCGATGATCAAGTCGACAAGTCCGGAGAGCAATCCACCGGCCTTGGCTGTTCCCATCTTCGGCGTCTGGTCTGCTCCGGCGCCCTCCAAGGCGAATTGCGGACTCAGGGCCGATCCGAGAGCCTGCGGATCGATGATCAGGGCATTCTCAACGCCTGTTGTGTTGTACGCGGAAAATTGTCCCGCCCGGATGGCGCTAAGAAGTTCAACCGCCGACTGTTCAATCATCCAGGAAAGAGAATTTCCGAGCTTGTCATACGCCGGGGCATAGTCCCCGTCGACGCAGCGGAAGTTTTCCTTCTTGTCGAACCGGACAAGGTTGCTCGTCTGCGCGACGCACGGATTGTAGATGGCATCCAGACTCGCCATACGAGTCTGCGTCACGAAAACAGGCATGCTGCGGTAAATCCCACCCTCCGCCATCCAGCGCTCAAAACCCCTGGTAAAAGTCTTGTTCGAGTCAGTTGTCCTGCCACGGAGTGCCAGCCAAACCCACTGCTGATTCGCGAATTCTTCCCGTGAACGGGGATTGGCTTCAAACAGCCGCGAGTACGACCACGGATGCACGGCGAAATTTCCGAGCACTTTGCACGACTCCGCGCCCGCGATCGCCTTGCCGTCCTGGCCGACAATATTCCGGCCATTCCGTCGAATCACTTCCGGGTCAGCTGCGGATAATTCCTCGAGTTTGCGGATCTCGCCCCCGGTCTTGCATCCGACCGGCAGCATCATCATTCGAATCGAATTCTCATAGGCCGGGCCACTGGAAGGACTTGCCAGCAATCTTCCTGGCAGCAACGATACGGCCTTGTCGGAAAGAAGGATCGCCTTGCTGTTCGCGGAATGCTTCCGGGAACACGCAAAAGTTAAAATCAATGCGGCGGTCAGGGCCGTGACGCCGGACAACCGGCTGATGCGGTTCATCGATCTCATCGATTGATCTCCGAAATTCGTTACCATACTTCGAAGGTACAACGGAAATTCGTTGTCCGGTCTTTAGCGTCAAATCTCGCAAACCAAGAGATGATTGCAAATTACCGTTTTAATTGACGAAAAAGAGATTACTTTGTCACGGTGCCGCGTTCAAAAACGCGTGCAAAGCCTCGATTTCGGGCTCGAGGTGGGGGAAAAGAGGCATTCCCGCGCCGGGGCGCTTGGGCTGATAACCCTCGGGGTAGCCGCCCTTGAGCAATCTCGCGCGCAGCAACTCCAGAGAACTCCCATATACGTCCGGTCCCACGGACCCAGCGAGTTTCGGATCCGGGTTGTGGCACGCGATGCAGTTGCCGGCGTAGACCGTTTTGCCACGTTTGATCAGGGCGGATTTCGGGTCCTCCGCGCCCGCGGTGACACCGGTAGCTGGCGTCGAGGGAGAACAGCGACAGCCGGAAAAGAGGCCGACTGTCGCTACGATCATCTTGAACATCAAAAAACGGCGATCAAACACGCACGAGGACCTCTACCAAAAGGTACAGAGCCACTGCCAGACCGAGGCCCGCGTGGATCACGCCCTTGACCGAGGCCAAGGGACCAAGTTTCGATCCTTTCACCGCATTCCATTCAATGGCGCCGAGCACAACGGCAAGGACCAGGAACAGCAGGCCGAAATTCGATTCCGGACCGACCTGGAGCGGCAAGTGCGACGCCGCGCCCATGAAAAACAGCATGGGAATGGAGAACAAAGTGTTGGTACGCGAGGCCAACATTGCGCGCGCGCCAGCCGCTGCGGCTTCCGGCAGGGCCGGCTGGCCTTGGGCCACCGCCGTCGTCGAAGCGATGACAATCTTCTGGGCCGGCCAGATAACCAACCAAACGTTCAGGAACATCAGGGTCGCCAGGGCGGATCCCGTGAGGATGTTGATACCCCAGGAGGTCTTATAAACGCCGTGTCCGTTCATATTGCCCCACATCAGGAGCATCACGAGGCCCGTGACGAACGTGAACATCGCTCCCCAACGGAACCACCAAAGAGCGCGGGGAACCAGTTTCTGGATGTTGTTGGATTTGGTTGCCCCGTCCATCTCCGCGAAAGACGGCATCTGGGTGAAATTGAAGTAGTACAGGTGACCGATCCAAATGATGCCGAAAATGAAGTGCATCCACTTGAAGAGGTAATAAACGCCCAAGGTTTGGAAAATCGAAAGACTCACTGGGAACTCCTGCAACGGCTCGAATTGATTAGCTAACTGCCACGAACAAAGAACAAGCGACCACGACCATTCATAACGAACTGGAACTATTGACGCAACTACGCTATGTGGCTCTGCTTTCCAAGGAGTTGATCAGATGTTTGCCATCGCCAACTTTTACCGCTTCGTCCGCCTCGAAAAACCACAAGCCCTGAAGTCGGCCATCGACTCCCAGGCCGCCAACCACGGTCTCGTCGGGACAGTACTGTTGGGCCACGAGGGGATCAATGCTGGTCTGGCGGGTCCTTGCGAGGAAGTCATTGCCGACTTCATCGCCTCCCTCGGTACCATCGATCCGGGCCTTGCAGGACTCGAACCAAAGTGGACCACGGGCGAGAGTCTTCCTTATAAGTGGCTCGAAGTTAAAGTGAAAAAGGCCATCGTAACTTTCGCCGGCGAGGACGACCCCGGCATTGACGCCATCCTCACGGCCCCCCGGTTAACCCCGGCCGAATTCGACCGGCTGATGGCGGAACGCGGGGAAGAGGTGGTCGTGGTCGATACGCGCAATGATTACGAATACCAGTACGGCCACTTCGATGGGGCTGTGGACCTCGGTATCAAGAAGTTCAAGGATTTCCCGGCCGCATTCCAGAACCGTTTCGGCCACGAGAAGGACCGCACTTATGTCTTCTTCTGCACGGGCGGAATCCGCTGCGAGAAGGCGGTTCCCTGGGCGAATGAGAGGGGTTACAAGAACGTGTTCCAGATCGAGGGCGGAATCATCAAGTACCTCGAGCACCACAAGACAACGGGGGACGACCGGTCACGCTGGAGGGGCAGCTGTTTCGTGTTCGACCAGCGCTGGGCCGTCGACGGCCAACTGACCGAGACCAGCCACGACGCCCCGTCAATCTGACCTCCGTCATTCTGACTCTGAGCGCAGCGAAGAGGAAGAATCCTCTCTTCCCCCCGCAAACGCGGCGAACCGTCGGATGATGTCCCCTGCGGACTCAACACTCTCGATGCCATCGACGCTTTTACCGGCCTGCCAGAAGTCCTTGTAGGCAGACCCCTTTTGTAGGGTCTGCTTCAGGGACCACAATGAGTTCATTGTATAAAATGTCCGCATCCAGTGCTTCGTCCGGGCGTTCTTCAGCAGCATCCGGGCAATTGGCCCCGCTTTCAGCCCCAGCCGGTCGATATAA
>Ga0214921_10001395_pt1 | contig 41442 bp, 34 predicted proteins | sample LL1505_MetaG_FD_177992 | JGI IMG/M metagenome (GOLD analysis project Ga0214921, IMG submission 177992) | Freshwater microbial communities from Lake Lanier, Atlanta, Georgia, United States - LL-1505 | ecosystem: Environmental > Aquatic > Freshwater > Lake | place: USA: Georgia | collected...
AAAATAAAAATGTAGGATTAAGTAAAACTTATAAATGTGTTAATAAGAATTGTAAGTATGTACTTGGTCGTGATGTTAATGCTTCAATTAACATGTACAATGGGGGAATCTTAAAAGCTTAATTTATGTTAGCTTTTATCCCGTTCTTGGCCCCATCTACAAAAAACTCAGAAAACTGATAATTCGTATGAAATAGTCTATTATTGGCATTATCAAGAAATATCAAGTTTTAAGTAACGGTTGAAAACACTATTCTTTTCAAGATGTAAACCTCTTAGTCTAAATTTAATATTTTTTTTAATTTTATTTGGAACTATTGAATTAAAGACATATTAGATAATTCTTTCATATATCTTTTAGAACTTGTTTCTACTAATAATCCATTTGCATATACACCGTAATTCATATAATAATCATCATTTTCTAGTGCAAAATGCCATATAGTATAATTACCTTGGGAATTCCATGGTTGTGCCTTTTCATCTACAAATGCCATTAGTCGATATTTGTTATCAGTTATATAAATTTTGCCAAGAGATTTGATAGTTTCTTCTCGTTGTTTATTTGTTAATGAATTAACTAGAATTGAATGACATCCGGTAATGTATAAATCATTTTTAAGTTCTGGATATTCATTAGTTGAACATTTATAAAGTCGATTTTCAATTCGTTCATCTGTACCAGGATTTTGAATAGTTCCTTTACCTATTAATTCAACTTTTTTATAACCATCTTTACTTGTTTTAACAAGTGTTCCAGGTTTAATATTTTCTACTGGAATATAAGTTTCATTACCATCAATATTACATAATATTTGTGTTCCTTCTAAAAAACAAGGTGTAGATGGATATACTAAATAAGTATAATAACCTAGACCAAGTGTTATTAAATCAAAGCCATTATTATAAACCCCTGTTGGTGGAGGACTACCATATACATACGCAACTCTCCAAGTAGTATAGGAATCAATACTTCCGAAACTAAAATTAGGAGTATCACCTAGAACAAATGTATTCATTTGAATTGCTATATAATTACCATTTTGTGCATAAGCGTCTGCATAATTAGTATAATATAGGATTGTACCTGGAGCTCCAACTGGATTGGCACACTCATTCATTGGACCTAGTAAAAGACGTAGTGTTGTTCCTGTATTTTGCGTTTCATGTTTTAATCCTTCATTAAAGATAAATCCAGTATTTGCAGTAATAGGATAATGTTCAGAATCAATAATAATTTCACCAGGACTATCATTAAGATATACTAGATAAGTATTATTAAAACTTGTTGAACCCATATCAATATGTGGTTTAGTATCACCTTTAATCCATCGCATAGGTATAGTAGATACATTGGATAAATTTAAACCCATATGTGTTTCTAGACTCACTTTTATCGAATCAGTTAGTGTAATAGTAAAAGATTCTTTATTGTTATATGAGTTTGCATCTACTTTAGATTTGGCCGCTAGAACTTCAGGTAGTTGGTTGATATATGATATATCATCTTGTGAAAAGAAATTTGTAAAGTTAAATACCATTGTAAAATGCAATACTATTTTAATATATAATTATAATAATTATAATAATTATAATAATTATAATACTTATGATATTTACACTTTCGGATATTTATAAAATTATTAAAAATGTTTGAAATAAATCAATAGGTTTAATGTTTATTTTATGTTTTTCTTTCTAGCATCACTTAGGATATTTAACTTCGCAAAACTTAATTAATAAATTACTTGAAACATAAGCATATTTACATTATAAAATTAATTATTATTATATCACAATCTGCTATTTTTGAAACATTTATTTTTAAATATAACATATAAAAAATTGATTTTTGATAGAATATATACTAAAAATAAATAAAAATACATTATGAGTCTAATATTTCCATTATTAATTGTTCTATTTGCTTCATTAACAAATATTACATGTGCACAAAATACTTCTAGTACTACTACTACAAGTATTACAGGTAAATTTGGAACTTCAAAAACACCAATAACAACTTCAATAGCAACGTCAATAACAACTAAACCTACTACTACTTTATCGACACCAACAATAAAATCAACAACTAAACTAATAACTACAACTACAACTATATATACATCAGCAATTACAACTACAACTGTAACAGCACCAAATAATAAAACTGAAACAGAATATAATAATTCAAATTCATCAATGAATACAAGTATTATTATTTGTATTGTTATAATTGCATTAATTGTAATAGGTATAATAATTTATCTATTTGCAGACCGTCGTATTATTCTATACCAAGTGCTTAAATTTGACAACATTAAATTAGAAAAGATATAACATATTTTCTTTTTACATTCTTTCTAGCAACACTTAGAAAATTGAACTTGGAAAAACTAAATTATCATTTTATTAACAATATATATAGAAAATGGACATTACCAAACCTAAGAAAACCATAATAATAAAGAAAAAAGTATCTAGCAACACAGAAACTACCAAAGCAAAAGGTGATATATATGAAAAAGAAATTGAAGGAATTGGAAGACATTATTAAAATATAAAAATTAATAAATAATAAATAATTAAAAAAAAAAATATTTCATAAAATTAAGAATAAAATTATTCAATATTTTAATTCAAATTATAAAAATCTGAAAAATGGCAGCAGCTTATGAATTAAGTTTAGAAGATGAAGAACCTACATATTCTCCAAACTCTATCGTACTATCAGGAGATTATATGCCTAATAAAATACGAACATTTTTAGTAGATAGATCTATGATTGTTGGTAAAAACTCTGAAGAATATAAAAAAATAAAAGAGTTATACGCAAATATAAAAAGTTGTAAACCACGTATGTTTTTAACTATAGAAGGTTATAGATTTTATTCAGCAGAATGGATTGATTGGGGTAACAGTGAAAAAAATATATTTTATAAAATAAAAAATTCTGATAATTTATGGCAATGTGAAATTTTTCCACATTCCAATTTTACTGTTGATGAAATTCATAATTTAAAAAATTTAAAAGACGAAATGTTCAGCAAAATTGTACATACACTAATCGCAAGAGGCGAGTTTAAAATTAATTATTATTTTAATGGAGAATATGCATTTACAGTAAAAATAAAAACTAGTAATTTCGGAAGATATTTAGAAAAACAAATCAATATGGAGTTTGAAATGAAACCTCAAGATGATGAAATGGACACAAAACCTGCAATAGAAATACCTTTAAGTTTAAGTTCAGGTGGCAGACGTAATTATAAAAAAAGCCGAAAAACTCGTAAGCACAAAACTTCTAAACGGTCATTAAAAATGCGGAAACATAAGAGTTCAAATAGTAAATAAATCATTCTAGAATACCATCTTTTTCAATTTCGTCTATACTTTGTTTTTCATTATATTTACCACTTCTGTTTTCTTACGTGCTCTATATTCCCGCAAGCGCTGCGCGCTTAAGGTTGTCCTAACAGGACTCCCGCATGTATTTATTATGTTCGTCACGATGTTATTTTTTCCATTCTCTAGATATTTCACGTAATTTTTCAATATATTCCTGATCAGTTTCTTTTTTCTTTTCATAATAACGTTTATTAGCATTACGGGTATATCCCTTAAACGACTATAGGTGTTATAACAAAGACTGATTGCTAAGCAATCAGTCACTGTTTTAACAGCGGTTTGCTGAAGCAAACCTATGTTATAACACCTATAAGTTAGGGATGCAATATAGGTGGAAACCTTTAGGTTTTCACCGCTATCTGCATAACCGAACTAAGGGATTTTAAAAAATCCTAGTCGGTTAAAGGATACTGGTGTTTTAATCCCTATTCTTTTTCAGGTGTAGACATATTATTCTAGCAGAACTTAAAATTTAACTTGGATAAATGAAAAAAATTAATATTTATGAAAATTATATTCTTTTATATTTTTTTGTTAATTTTGAAGGATAACAGTATTTAAATATACTGCAATATAAATTATAAATAATATAATTCATAAAAGAAATTAATTATAATTTCTAAAAAACTATTATTATTTTAATATAAAGTGATACTTTTATCTGAATATATATGTAAAAAATGGAAAGTTTACTAGATCAAGGTAATGAATACGAAGAATATGTTGCAAAGATTATTAAAAATACATATAAAAATGTTTGGTTATGGAAATGTATACCTAAAACCATTCTAATGGAATTAGGTTTTATAAAAGATCTATCTAGCAATTGTGATGATATTGGATGTGATATCATAGCACAAAGACATGATAATACATATGATCATATTCAATGCAAACATTATTCTACACTTGGTATTGATAATACTATTTCAATATCCGATTTAGCCGGTTTTTATAATTATGTAGCTGAAAATAATATTCAATCACCTATATTATATTATTCTGGTGTATTATCTAGTCAAATAGAATGTCGTATGAAAAAAATAAAATATACCAATTTACCTATGGTAAAAATTAGTAATGAAGATATAAAACCACGTGATTATCAAATAGAAGCATTTAATAAGCTAGATAAGGTGAACCGCGGTATATTAGAAATGCCATGTGGAACTGGCAAAACGCTAGTAACATATCTAATATCACTAAATTATGATAATATCATACTTATTAGCCCTTTAATCGCTACTACCGATCAGTTAATGGTGCATTATAAGAATTATTATTCTCAAGGAGATAGTACAAATGATGTTGTATTTAATACTATTCATTCTGACGGTAATAGAAAGATTGAAAATATTAAATTCGGTACTAAAAATATTATCGGATGTACTTTCGATTCATGTGATATTGTTAATAAACTGCTAGATAAGTTAACAGGGTCTATTTTTATTATAATAGATGAATGTCATAATTTAAGTAATGCAATGATAAGTGATTCTGGTAATGATGTTTATAAAATTCTATCTAATAGTAAATATAAAATATTATTTGTATCTGCAACACCTAAAAAATATGAAGGTTATGATGGTATTGAAAATATATTCGGAACTGTAAAATATAAATTATCATGGGATGATGCAATTAGAAATAAATACATTTGTGAGTCACAGTTTTACTATCCTAATGCTGATAAGATTGTTGAATATTTTGATGATATTAAATTTGATAAAACAGTAATTGAAAAAACAAAATTAATTTACAAAGCTTTCTTCTTGCTAGAAAGTATAAAAAATTTAGATATTAAAAAATGTATAGTATATCTCAAAACAGTTCGCGAAGCGGAACATTTCGAAAATATACTAAAACTAGTAAATATATATCATGAATTAAAACTAGCAGTATATAGTATTAATTACAATACTAGTAAGACCAAACGCAATGAATCATTAACTAAATTTAGGAATAATAAAACTAAAATAAGTATAATGTTAAATGTTCATGTATTAGATGAAGGTATTGATATTCCAGAGTGTGATAGTGTATTTTTAACAAATCCTAATAATAATCCAACTAATATAATACAGCGAATAAGCCGTGCAAATAGAATTATTAATGGTGTTGAAAAAATAGCAAAGGTATTAATATGGGGTAAAAATAGGGATAAAATTGAAAGCGTGTTTAAAAATATTGGTAATTTTATAACAGTTAAACGTGGTATTGTAAATAATAATAAGTTTTTGAATGGTAATAATGATAATGATAATGATAATGATAATAATATGAAAAATAATGATCTAAATAAAACTATTAATCTCGATTATTTAAAAAAGTTTTCCACAATTAACAATAAATTTATTGATGATTTCTTTTATTTATACAAGTATAATACTAAGGATACTGAATTTGTTATTGATTTGGAAATATTAGTTACATGGTTAGGTGCTAGAAAAAGCACTATTAAATCTACACTTGTAAATTCATATACTAAAAATATTGATTACATCGAAACTATTTCTAAAGATGGTACAACCGGAAGACCTTCTTCAAAAGTTATGATTACACCTGATTGCATGAAACGATTATGTATGGTTAGTAGAACTAAAAAAGCTGAAGAAGTTCGTACATATTTCATAGAACTCGAAAAACACATTGACCAATACAAAGATGTTATTATAGAAAAATATATAACAAATCATACACCACAACAGAAAGATATTAAAGGTGGTGTTATATATATTCTTAATACCGATTTGAATTTACCAGGCGTATATAAAATCGGTAAAACTGAAGACTTTAAATCTAGATTAAAAACACATCAAAGTTCTCATGTTGACAATATAAAAATCGTAAAAGTATATAAAACAACAGATATTAATAACGTAGAAACTTGTCTTAAACAATATCTTAAGGAAAGGCAATTCAAAAAATACAAGGAATTTTATCAAATCGATATTGATGATATATCCAAATTATTCAAAGTATGTAATAATGCTACTTTATCAGCAAAAAAAAAAATAAAGAAAAATGAACAAAAAGGCGGATATTATATTTATCTAGAAAAGGAATAGATTGTTATATATTTTTTCTAACCAACATAATTATATAGTCCACCATGCATTTGCACGTTTAATAATACGTTCATCTTCAATTACAGTTCTTTTATCTAGAAATTGTTCTGCTATAAGTAATTGTATTAATCCTGGATACATATTTTCAAACATATCTATAATATCTTTTGGTGCTGTATTAATCTTATCAATAAGTATATTAATTTTAATATCTTTTTCTTGTTGCGACGGATTTTGTTTTTTATTTATATAATGGCATTCATCAACTCTATCATCACGTAAATATTGCAATTCTGTTGGATTACTTAATTTCTTTTCTAGCAATTCTATTGCATTATAATCTTGAATTCCCATTATAATTTTCTTATATAATGTATTATTCATTATTTTATTTATATTATCTTTAACAGTTGTTAATTCAACTTTTGTTTCAGCCAAATCCTGTTTAGTTTTTTCTAGTTCTTGTTTAGTATCCTCTAGTTCTTTCTTGGTATCATTCAAAGTTTTTTCTAATACTGCAATACGTAATTTTAATTCTGCATTTTCACGTAGTAATTCCTCAATTGTTTTATCCTTATGCTCAATAATTGCCATTAACGTATTTTTCACTGCTGATAATTCTCTAACTTTGTTCTTTAATTCTTCATTTTCTTTTAGTATTTTTTCATAATTTTTATTAATAACTTCATAATATTCACTATCCATTCTATAATATTATAATTATGTTATTTACTATATGAATATAATTTATATATTTTTTAAATTTCAATTTTATCCTGTAATCAACTATATAAATTATAACATCATAAATGAGCAATGCTAATAGCCGAATTAGCATAACAAGGCTACTCATAAGCGCATATTGGTTTCGATTAAAGGATATTAATAAAAATTTATCTATTTGTCCTTATGTAAATAAATGTAATAATTTTGCGCGTTATCATTATTATCATTATGTCCACCGCCTTTAATATTTTTAATGTTTTTCGAAGATTTACTTGAATTAGTTTTTGTTTTTTTAACTAATGATAATGCATCACCACATTTACTAATTATATTTTTAAGTGATTCTATGTCAATTTGGTAAAATTCTTTACGTTTTCGATATTGTTTTTCTTTCAATACTGCCTTCAAACATCTTTCAACACCTTTTACATCACTAGTTTTATATACATAACTAACCTCAACATTATCAGCATGGCTAGTATGATGTGTTGTTAAACGAGTTTTGAAATCTTCTGTAGAACCTATTTTATATACGTCATTTAGTGATACATCATTATCAGTCTTTAATACATATATAACACCTTCGTTTTTAGGTATTTCTATGGGTTTCATATTACGTTCTAAAACTTTTACACGATTCCGTAAATCGTTTATAATATTATCTTTGTATTTGTCAATATGTTTTTCTAGCTGGATATAATAAGAACGAACTTCTTCACCTTTTTTTGATTTTGTAAGCATACAAATACGTTTGAAACAATCAGGTGTTAGAAATATGGATTCAGAAGGTCTACCTGCAGTAGTTGATTTATTGGTTGATACCTTATAATCAATATTTTCGCGATATGTTTCTGATAATGTTTTTTTTATAGAATCTTTTCTCAATAGTAGCCATTTTGATATTACATCAATATTAATTACAAAATCGGTATCATCGGTATTTTCGGTATTTTCGTCATAAAGACCAAAGAAATCATCTATAAATTTGTCACTTATTGGAGTAAATTTTTTTAAATAATCTTGAAGAGATAGTTGTTGAGTCATTATTATTTTATATTTAGATATTTTTCCGACCAAGGTTGGAATATTATTTGATTTTTTAATTATATTTTTTATTATATTGTTTTAATTTTGTATTCTAGCAAAAGATAAAAAATTGAACTTATATACAATATAACAACTTAATAAAATATTTATAAACTAAAAAACAAATATATAATTAAGTATGGAAAAAAATAAAGTCATTACTAAACAATACAAAAACACCAAAGAAAAAGGTGATTTATATGAAAACTATATTCTAGCATATCTATTTGAATCAATTCCAAAATGTAATGCCTGGTTATGGTCTAATATTCCTGAAGAAGTAATGTGTGATGTAGGTTTAATTGGCAATTGGAATGAACATCGCAAACAACGCAAAGCTAACCGTATAAACAAATTACCCGATATCGGGTGTGATATTTTTATGATCACACCTAACAATGAAAACCATCTAGTTCAATGTAAATATTATGCTGGGAAAAATCACATTAAATTTGAAGATATTGCCGGCTGGTCATTAATGCTAGTCGATAATCCTGAAATGTTTGGAGATCTTTATTATACTTCCAAACTTAGTGAAAATCTAAAAGCACGTAAACCTAATCCACGTATTAATTATATTCATAAACCATATGAAGAACCAGTAATATCCAATTCGAAAATAGAAACAACTAAACCATCTAGCAACACTATTGCAAAACCTGCTGAAAAACCAATAATAACTCTAGAATACATTTTAAATACATCTCTAGAATTAGAAGTAGAAACAGAAGTGCCAATACCATTAAATATAGAACTATTTTCCACATTTACATTAACTCCATATGATTATCAATTAAATGCTTATAATGCATTGAAAGATAAACAACGCACTGTTTTACAATTACCATGTGGTATGGGTAAAACCTTAATAGCTATTATGCTAGCTAGCCATTATGATCTAGTTATATTCATTAGCCCATTAAAAGCCTTTTGTGAACAGAATATGGCACGATTTAATGAACAATTACCAGAATACCACTGCAATATAATTGATAGTGATGGTATTCGTGATATAGATAAATTACAAACTATTCTAGCAGATGATACTTGCAAACATGCGTTGTTTGTTACTTATAAATCGGTAGATATAATTATGAAATTATTTGATATAAAATTACTTAATAATGGCTATTTCATTATTGATGAATTCCATAATATACCTTATGACGACGCATACAATTTCGATAGCGAAGACGAAGATTATCTAGATGATGATATAGAATCTATGAAAGACGATGATATTTCAGTGGAAGATGAAGAAAATGAAAAACACAGTGATTCGGAAATGGAAAGTGACAGTTTATGTGATGATGGTGAAGAAGACTATCTAGAAGAAGATAATTCAGAAAGTATTGAAAAAGTTAAAACACCGATGTATCGTTTATTACATAGTGATGCTAGAATAATGTTTATGTCTGCAACGCCACGATTATTTGAAGAAAGTGATGAAACGGCAGATGGTATGGATATTGATTGTGAAATATTCGGTGAAGTGGATTATTCATTTCCAATGGGTAAAGCTATTGAAGAAGGTTATATTTGCGATTATTTTGTATATGTTCCCACTATGGCTATAAAACAAGATACTGGTATTGAAGATGTTATAACGGAATTACAGGTTAAAGATTATAATCGTGAAATGCTTGTTAAATCACGGTTTATATTGCGAGGATGTCTAGGAACTGGTTCTAGAAAATGTATAATTTATTGTATTGAACAAGAAGAATGTAATATGATGATGAATATAATTAAGGATTTATGCGAAAATTATTTGGCTATAGATTGTTGGTGTGATACAATAACATCTAATGACAGCCCTGAAAAACGGAAGAATAAATTAGGAGCTTTTAAAGATGCTAGAGAAATAGCGTTCGTTTGTTCGGTTAATATATTGAATGAATGTATTGATATTCCAGAATGTGATAGTATATTTATAACATATGCTAGCAAAAGCAAAATCCGCAATATCCAGCGATTATGCCGTGCAAATAGGAAAGATAAGAAGAATCCTAATAAGATTGCTAGTGTGTTTTTATGGTGTGATGAGTATAACCAAACAGCGGAATTTATGAAACATGTTAAGGAATATGATTTGCGATTTACATATGAAAGAGTTAAACGTGTGTGTAGTAGTGACGTTGAGAATAGTGGTGTTATGAAAGCTTGTGATAGTGAAAAAGATAAGAAAGATTTAGATAATGTGATAATTGGTTATAAAGGTGTTTCTAGCTGGTATGAAATGTTAGAGAAGGTAAAGAAATTTATTGATGAACATGGGAAAAGACCAACACCAAACAATAACAAAGCATTATATAATTGGATGTCGGTTCAGTTAAGAAATTATAAACAGAAAATACAAATTATGAAAATCGATGAAATATATAATGCATGGAATAATTTTATTAATGATACAAGATATAAAAAATATTTTGATTTAGATAATATTAGAGATTGGAAAATTAAGTTTGATGAACTAAAACAATTTATAGACATAAATAATGCTAGACCAACAGAAAACACTAATAAAAACTTATGTTTATGGATAAGAACACAAATAACAAATTTAAAAAAAAAACAACAAATTATGAAAAATGATGAAATATATAATTTATGGAATGAATTTATTAATGATACAAGATATAAAAAATATTTTGATTTAGACAATATTAGAGATTGGAAAATCAAATTTGAAGAACTAAAACATTTTATAGATTCTAATAATTCTAGACCAACAATAAAAACTAATAAAAACTTATGTTTATGGATAAGTACACAAATAACAAATTATAAAAACAAAAAACGCATTATGAAAACTTTTGAAATATATTCATTATGGAATGAATTTATTAATGATATTAGCTATAAACAATATTTTCTAAGTAATGAAGAAGATTGGAAAAATAAATTAAAAGAAGTTAAAAACTTTACGGATACTAATAATGATAAACCTACATTAAAAACTAATAAAAACTTATGTTTATGGATAAGTACACAAATGCAAAATTATAAAACGAAAACAAATATAATGAAAACTGATGAAATATATTTATTATGGAATGAATGTATTAATGATACAAGATATAAAAAATATTTTGATTTAGATAATATTAGAGATTGGAGAATTAACTTTGATGAACTAAAACAATTTATAGACATAAATAATGCTAGACCAACAGAAAACACTAATAAAGAATTACAAAAATGGTTATCACACCAAATAACAAATTATAAAAAGAAAGAACAAATAATGAAAGTAGATGAAATATATAATACATGGATTGAATTTATAAATGATTTTAAATATAAAAAATATTTTCTAAGTGATGTAGAATATTGGAAAAATACACTAGAAGAACTAAAACAATTTATTGATATTAATAATGCTAGACCAACAGATATAATTAATAGACACTTATGTGGGTGGATAAGTACACAAATGCAAAATTATAAAAAGAAAAAATGCATAATGAAAAATAATGAAATATATAATGCATGGAATAATTTTATTAATGATACAAGATATAAAAAATATTTTGATTTAGATAATATTAGAGATTGGAGAATTAACTTTGATGAACTAAAACAATTTATAGACATAAATAATGCTAGACCAACAGAAAACACTAATAAAGAATTACAAAAATGGTTATCACACCAAATAACAAATTATAAAAACAAAAAACGCATTATGAAAAATAATGAAATATATACAATATGGATTGATTTTATTAACGATATTAGATATATAAAATATTTTGATTTAGATAATATTAGAGATTGGAAAATTAAACTAGAAGACTTGAAAGAATTTATAAATATTAATAATGCTAGACCAACACTAAAAACTAATAAAGATTTACATATATGGATATCAACACAATTACAAAATTATAAAAAAAAACAACATTCTATGAAAAATGATGAAATATATTCATTATGGACACAATTTATAACAGATTCAAAATATAATAAATATTTTACTTAAAATTAATATAAAGAATTTGTTATTTTATTAAAATAATTTTACAAGTAATTCTAATAAACATAATGTCTGAAGAATTTAAAAATGCTCTTGGTTTTTTAATTAATAAATTGATATATCATAATAAAAATGCGGAAAATAATAAAACATCGTATTTAGCAACTAACTTCAATTATGTTCATGCATATAGTGATTTAATTAGGTTATTTTTAGATAACATTGATAAAAAAATAAAAGATGTAGAAAGTATTAATAAATTAATTAATTACACACAATTTAGTTTTCAAAATATTTCATATAATATTTCATGGCATATTAATAATATTAATTATAAATATAATAATTATTCAGAAAAAAATTTGTTATCACAAAAACAAATAGAAATAATAAATAAAATCAATGAATATCCACAAAGTATTATAGATGTTATAAAAGAATATTCAATTATTTTACTTGATGAATATATTTTGGATTATAACAGTAATAATGATATTATTAATATATATTTAAGTAAATTATTAATTGAAGTATTATATAATTTGCATACTAACGAAAAACAATATGAATATGAAATAGAAAATTTAAACAAATTAACGAAAACATATGATATTATATATTACCCTAAGGGTGATAATTATGTTTATTATAAATCTCTTATAGATAAAATATTAAAATCAAATCTAGATAAACAACCAATAATAATGTTTTTTGAAGATTTATATAAAAAATTTAAGGATAAAGATGAAAATAATGTTGATAACGAAGCAATTATTTTAGATTCGTCTAGTGACATTGATTTACGTTAAAATATTATTAATTATTTTCACAATGTATTCAAATAATTAATATCCATATATCTATTAATAATAGCAGTTATTTGTGGTCCTAGATGGTTTTCTGAACTTTTAATTTCATCTTCAAACTCTAGATTAATTACATTATAATTCAAAGCATTTCCAATACAAGGATCAATCAAATAATTATTTAAAATGCAATAAATATTATAATTAGGTAAATTTGACGCTAGCACATTCATTTCTGTAATTACTTTTATTTTTTTTATATTCCAAATACCTTTCGTAGTATTATTAGTAATTTTATTTTTGAAAAAGTCATGAAATGTTTGAAATTTAGATAGTAACACAGATTGATTATTATTTGCCATTCTAGAATAATTTCGCGAATTTAATGGAAATTTTCGATAAATCAAATTACTTATTCTAGTAGTAGAAATAATTTCCTAAACATAAACGCAAAACACACTTGAAAGATATATATCTTACACATAAATGCAAAATTAAAAATAAAAAATTGAATTATTTCTTTCTAGCAGTACCTATTAAAACATATCCAAAAAACTATTCAATATAAATAATCAATATCACTGAACATTTTAAATGCTATCTGCATCACAATATTTAGAAAACTCATTAACATATCTTCTCCAAAATCGTGTTAAATATACCAATTTAGCACTTGAAAATAAGGCCAATACAGGTACTATTAATTATGATTATACATGTGCTTATGGTTCAATGATTACTGACCTTAAAATGTATTTGAACAATAAAGTAATGAAAGCATCATCTGAAAAACAATTATTTAACTATGGTAATTTTCAAAACATTACTAATGCTATTGGATGTAACGTAAATGATTACCCTTTATCACCTTTCCTAAAACAGCAATTACCAGATATTGATCATTATCCGCAACCAATTAAGCAAATTATTATTGATTACTGCAGTATTTATGTTAATAATGATTATACAGTTAATAATGATGATGATATTGAATTTATTGTAGCATATGTATGTAAAATGTTAGTGAAAGTAATGTATCTATTCAAATTTGAAAATGCTACATATCAAAATGATATTAATGAATTAAACAAAGTTACTAAACCTTATAATGTGGAATATTATTTTATGAGTAATTATGCAGGTTATTGCTCCGATATTACTTTTAAAATTATTCATGCCAACAAAGAAACACGCGAAAATATTATTCCACTTATTGACTTTCTAGAAACATATTATTGCCGTATTGAAAGTATTCAACGTATTAAAAGAGTTATTAATCTACAGAAGGAAGTAAAGGCAGAAGTAAAGGCAGAAGTAAAGGCAGAAGTAAAGGCAGAAGTAAAGGCAGAAGTAAAGGCAGAAGTAAAGGCAGAAGTAAAGGCAGAAGTAAAGGCAGATATTGTTTCTAGCAATGCTGATAATTCTAGCCATAAAGATAATGATAAGGAAATAAAACCTAAAAAGATTAAAAAGGAACTAGTAAAATCTAATAGTGATAGTGCAAGTGGTGATGATAGTGATTCTAGCATAGCTACAAATAAATCATCCGGAAAAACAAGTAAAACTACTAAGACTATTGGTGGTAGTACAAAGAAAATACCAGCTGCCGTACGTAAAATTGTATGGAATACTTATATTGGAAAGAATAATTCAACAGGTAAATGTCTAGTATGTAGTGCTGAAGATATTTCACATACTAATTTTGAATGCGGTCATGTAAAGAGCCGCATTAATGGTGGTGAGGTAACTGTTGATAATTTGCGTCCTATTTGTGGTAACTGTAATAAATCAATTGGTGGTAATGATATGGATGTATTTATGACTAAATTCAATATTAAGCAACCTGACAATTGGAATGGATTAGTAAAATCTGATGATGATCCAGTTAGTATTGAAAAGAAAGTTGAAAAATCAAAAGTGAAAAAAGAAGTTCTGCTAGATAAAAAAGAAAATGATATTGAACAATTGCAAGCTAGAATTATTGAAGTAGAACATGAGAATACTACTTTAAAGGCAGAGATTAAGTTACTAAAACTGAAATTAGCTAAATATGAATAATCGATTATTTTAATACAACGTTCCATTGATAGATTTACTAAATTTACTATATAGATTATTATGTATTATGTATTAAGTATTAAGTATATAGAATATTTTTATTCATTTTTTTGTATATAATTAGATCAATATACATATGAATTATGAATATTTGTATTGCTAGATATAAAAATTGAAAATATAATTTTATAAATTTAAAAAAATAAAATAAAAAACAAACATCTTATAAATAAATATAATACAGATAAAATACAGATAAAATAAATCTTCTAGTATGGAAACTGAAATAATAGATTTTAATTCTTTAAATATTCCATATGAAGAACTTAGAAAAGATTGGACAAAATATAATTCATTAATATCTTATGATTCTAATATGTTTAATAATATTTGGAAAGATTGGATTAACAAATTTAATATAGATACTAATGATATATTTATTAATACCTTTGTATTAAATTTTAGAGAATTTATTACTAAGGATAAATTTATAGATAAAACATATAAACGTATTCAATGCCACTTTAATAAAATAGACGATAATACATTAGTTATAAAAGGCTTAAATGGAGAAGGTCGCAAAAACATACATAAATTATGTGATAAAATAGGATTACATCATCAAAGTATTCATGTTGGTAAAAAAAATAAACATTTATATATTTATAAACCAGAAATTTGGTTATGGGAATTTACTATAAGAAATCCATATTCAGAAAATGATAGTGTATATTTACAACGTGAACAAATACGAGAAAATAGATTAAGTAAAAAATATTGTTCAATTTGTAATACAACTGGATTAAATACAACTTTATTTCATAGCGTTTATCTATCTGGTTATTATTGTGAAGATTGCCTAGACATTGAAAGTGATGGAGAAGGTGGTGCATTATCTGATCACAAATTTGAACCTGTATATTAATTGAACATTTATTTTAATTCAAATTTATCCATTTTTTCAATGTATTTTTTATAATTATTATATGTAAAAAAATAATATAAAGCTTTCAAAATATACAGATAATAAAATAGTATAAAATGGTTGAAAACGTTGTTTTTTCAAATGATGGTAATCTAGATGATTTAATTTGTCTTTTAGCGCTGCTTTCAGCACATAAAAAAGGTAAAATAAATCTACAAGCAGTAATAATAACACCAGCAGATAGTTTTATTGAACCGGCTTTATTCGCAACTAGAAAAATACTAGATATTATAGCTGTTGATATACCAAATATCAATGTAGGAATATGTAATTCTAAAGGAATAAATCCTTTCCCAGATGAATGGCGTGGATTTCCTTATCCGGTATGTCATTTTCCGATTTTTTTACGAAATGGCGAACCTAAATATGAAGTTTCTAAGAAATCTGGTGAAGAAATTATTTTGGAAATATTAAATAAAAATGAAAAAATAACAATAGTAGAAACAGGACCGTTAACTTGTATATCAAATGTACTGAAAATAATGTCATTAGACCAGAAAAATAAAATAGAAAAAATTATTTGGATGGGTGGTGCAATTGATGTTGCAGGTAGTATAGAAACATTTACAAAACATGACGGAACAGCTGAATGGAATGCTTATTGGGACCCATATGCCACTAAAAATGTGTTTGATTCGGGATTACCTATTATAATGTGTCCATTAGATACCACAAATAGTGTACCTATTACTACTGATTTTTTGCGTAGATTAGCAGATAATACGCATGGTAGTCTTTTAGGTGATATGGTAGTTCATATTTATGCAATAATATGTCGAACATTTGGAACTCAAAATTATTATGCATGGGATATATTAACGGTTTCATATTTACTTAATCCATCTTTATTTGATATAATTGATGCAAAAATAAGTGTTTATTTAGATGGTCCATCACAAGGTCGTACTTACAGGGATAATTCTGGTAATAATATAAAATATATAACTAATGTAAATGTATCTGAATGGGAAAAGACATTATATGAATATTTAGCATAATTTGTTTATGATTATTTCAAATGAATCATTCTAGCTAGATGTATTTTGTTCTACATTATTTTTTGATTCTTCTTTTTTGTTTATGTTCTGGTAAATTTTATTGAACAATTAAATTCTTTATTAAGTTTTATATTTTCCATTTTAGTAAGATTCAATTTTCTAGTCTTTCTAGAATGTCTTAAATTATTTAAAGTTTTTTTTGATTTTGTATTTGTATTATTAGTATTATTATTAAATTCTATATCTTCTTTTTGTAATTCTACTATAAAATTATTAGTTTCAAATGCATCTACATAACAACTGTATCCGGATAAACCTCCAACATTATATAACTCGTATTTATTAATATGTGGTTTAATGTTTATTAAATATGTAATTAATTTTTTACATAAACTTAAATTTCTATAATTTTTATTTACTTCTATATATTCAATATATATGCTAATATCATCACTATCAGTATAACTATCAGCATAACTATCATGATTGATTTTATAAAGTAAGTAACCAATAATTTTATTATTACAAATTGCAAGTATTATAGATGATTCTAATTCATCAATATCATTAAGATTATTTAAATTCATTGGAAATATTACTGTAGATTGTATTATTTTTTCACATTCATGCTTTAATTGTTTATCAAATTTTGAAATAATATTTTGTCTTATCAAAATATCTATTTCTTTATCAAAAATAATACCCAAATTAAGTAAAATGTCTAGAATATCTATGTCATTCATAAATATTACAAAATCATCTCTAAAACTTATATTTTTATTACCATTATATAATTTTATACTTTGTTTTTTTATTTCTCTTTTCAATATTTTATTTAAATTTCTATACAATTCAGTTAATATTCCATCAAATTGCAATACTTTAATTTTATAATAAATTATTGGTTCTGTAGTAGTTTTAGAATTACTATATATTTCACTATATTTTGAAAACAATGAATGCTTCGTATTATCTAGCAGTACAAAATCTATATTATCCATTTTTCTATTCTCTTACAAGTAATAGAGAGATAATTTAAATTTGTTTTATTCTAGAAGAATTTGAATAAAAAATTTGAATTAAGTTATTACTTAAATAATTCTAGCTAGATGTATTTTTTTCTACATTATTTTTCGATTCTGCTTTTTTACGTTGCCTATATTCTCGCATGTATTTATTATGTTCTTCACGATGTTCTTTTTTCCATTCTCTAGATGTTTCACGTAATTTTTCAACGTATTCTGGATTAGCTATTTTCTGCTTTTCATAATAACGTTTATTAGCATTACGGGTATATACTGGTGTTTTTAATCCAGTTTCTTTTTCAGGTTCAGACATATTATTCTAGCAGATGTAAATTAATTATATGCTAGATAGAAATATTTATTTCAATTTTTAATATATATATATTGAATTTAAAATGTTGTGTTAGTATAGTATATATTATACTAACGTCGCGGAAAATTGAACTTTGAAAGCAATGAGTGCTGAACACAAAAATATTAATACATTATCTAGCAAAATGGCTACCAAAACCCCTATCAAGAAACGTGTCAAGAAAACTATTCCACTACCCATTGCGGAATTTGAACAACCACAACCGGAAATAGTATTCAAAACTACAAAAGAAAAAGGAGATGCCTATGAAATTTTCATTAAACATCATTTAATTGATTCTGGAAATTATGAATGGGTTTATCTATGGAAACATGTCCCAGAATCTGAACTATTTGAATCCGGTATTATGGATGATTGGAATCAGTCACGCATAGTTCGCAAAGCTGGAAGAACTGAAGGATTAATTGGTGATATTGGTACTGATTTATTAATTAAAGGTAAAGATGGTAAATATAGTATTGTTCAATGTAAATATTATGATGAAAATAATATGCTACGTATTGAAGACCTAGGGACATTTTACTTTATGATGTTTAACTATTCCAATTATGTTAATGGTATCGTATATTACACTAGTAAATTATCCAAACTATTAAATGACCATAGCAAAAAGACAAATAGTAATATCAAATATAATCTAGAACCATTTAACACTTCTAGATATATTGAATTACTTAATACTATCTATAAACCGACAGAAATTATAAATGATTCTAGCAATACTAAATTAATACCATATGATTATCAATTAGAAGCTATTGAAAAACTAAGTGGAAAACAACGTACAGTTTGCCAATTACCATGTGGTATGGGTAAAACACTAATTGCTATTAAACTATCAGAAGAATATAATCAAGTTATTGTAATCACACCTTTAAAGATTTATTGCGAACAGAACCTAGAACGATTCAAATCTCAAATGTCTAGTGATTATTCAATGATGATTATAGATAGCGATAATCATGGCCGTAATATAGATAAGATTAAGACATTTATTACTGATAATCCGAAAATATGTTTATTCGTTACTTTCAAATCAGTTGATATTGTTAATAAACTTATTATTGAAAAAATATTTAGTAATTATTATGTCATTATAGATGAGTTTCATAATCTTTCGGTTAGTGATATTCTAGAAGATGATCTAGAAGAAGAAGACCTGCTAGACCCAGAATTGGAAGATAGCGAAGAAGACACAGAAAATGATGATACCGAAGATATTGAAGATGAAGATGAAGATATAGAAGAACCAGAAAATAATAAAACAGAAATGTATAAATTATTACATAGTAATGCTAGAATATTATTTATGAGTGCAACACCTAAACTCATAGGATCAGATAATGATTATAGTGAAGATTGTGATATTGATGAGGAAATTTTCGGTCAAATAGACTATAAAATGGATATGCGAACTGCTATCGAACGTAATGGAATATGTGATTATATTGTTTATGTACCTACATTAAGTATTGAAAAATCTTTTGGCTTGGATAAAATACAAGAAGAAGTGGATATTAGTAAGTATGATAAGGAATTAGTTATTAAGGCTCGATTTATATTACGTGGTATGATGAATAATGGATCACGGAAATGTATTGTATATTTACAAACACAAGAAGAATGCCGAGTAATGAATACTATTCTAGCAGATATTGGAAAAAATTATTTTGCGATAGATGTTAATAGTAATTATATTATTTCGGATAGTTCAAGAGAAGAAAGAAAAGCAATTATAAAAGCATTTACTGATGGAGAAGGATATAGTTTTCTATGTAATGTGAATATATTGAATGAATGTATTGATATTCCGGAATGTGATAGTATATTTATTGCATATCCTAGTAAAAGTAAAATTCGAAATATTCAACGCATGTGTCGTGCTAATCGTAAAGATAAAAAGAATTTGAATAAAATAGCTAGAATTTATATTTGGGCTGATGAATATAAGGATGAACTAGTAGATTTTATAGGTCACTTGAAAGAATATGATAACAAATTTACTTTTGACAAGGTTAAACGGTTAAATGTAATTGGAAATAAGACGGCAGTGATGAAATCTAGTGATGTTGTGGAAGAAAATAAGAAGCTAGAAGATGTTGTAGTAGGTGTTAGGGGTATTAATAGTTGGATGGAGAAATTAAATGAGGCAGAAAATGTTATAATTATAAATAATTTAAAGAAGCCAAAATTTAAGAGTCATAATTATTATATTACTAATTGGATAAATCATCAATATAATGATTACATTAATAAAAAAATAAAATGTCAAAAACGTATTGATATGTTCAAGAAATTTATTGAAAAATATAAAATGATTTTTCAAAATAAATTTGAAAAATGGACAAATAAAATAAATATTATTAAATTATTTATAAAAGAAAATAATAGACGTCCAAATGGACATACAAAAGAAGCATTAAATACTTCTGAAGCTAGTATTGGACAATGGATAGATGGACAGATTAAAAATTATGAATTAAAACAAGGATTAATGAAAACTATTGAAATATATGATGCCATGAAATATTTTATGAATGAATATAATAAATATTTTATATCTTATGATGAAATATGGGATCAAAATTATAAATTTGTGTTTGATAGATTTAAGGATAATTTAAAACTTAATGATAAAAATAATAAAAATATTTTATACATTAATAAATGGTTTTCAAGACAAAAACTTATATTTAATAATAGCAAAATAAATTATGCAAAAATACCATTATTTTATAAAGATAAAGAATCTAAGTGGAATTTATTAAAGACTACTTATCCACATGAATTTATAACACATGAAATAAAATGGTTAGAAAATAGACAATTATTATTAACATATATTAATGATAATCATAACAAATTACCTATAATTAATGATCATAACACTGCTTTAGAAATATTATTAATAAAATATATTGAACGTCAAAAACAAAATATTAGATTGAAAAAGGGATTAGTTATAAAAAAACCTTATAATACTTATTGGAATAAATTATGTATAATCTTTCCAGAACTTAATATATATTACAATGATATTACAAAGAGCGAATGGATGAAAAATAAACTAGAATGTGAAGCATTTATGATATCTGAGAACAGAAGACCATCATCTGAATCTAGTGACCCTATAGAAGCACATATTGGGAGATGGTTATCAACACAAAATCAAAACTATAAAAATAAGACATTTGCACTAAGAGAGCCGGAATTATATAATGACTATGATCAATTATTAATAAAATTTGAACATATTAATATAGATAACGATATTTATTGGAAATACATGTTAAAAAAATATAGAGAAATATTACTAACTGGTAAAAAACCAAATAGCACAAATGGAGGAATTGAAGAAATAATAGATAGGTGGTATGATAATAATCATAAATATTTTAAGAATAAATCATTTAAAATGAAGAATAATGATGATGGAACAGAATCTGAATATTATATTATGTTTAAAAATCTTAAAAACGAATTTTATGAACTATTAGCCTCTAATGAGGATTCATGGTGGGATAATGCACAAATATTAGAAGATAAATATTTAAAAAATGGTAAAAAACCTGTAATAAATAAAAAGAATACTAAAGAAGAAAATTCCTGTGCACAATGGATAAGTACTCAACACAATAATTTTAAAAATAATAAGGAATCTATGACATATCCAGAAAGAAAAGCACATTGGTTAAAATTAAGATCAGATTATAAACTATTATTGATGACAGATATTGAAGAATGTATTTATAAATTAATTAAATGTATGGAATATATTAATAGTAATAACAAAAAACCTCATAAGCGTTTAGAAGGAGATGATAGAGATTTAGGAACATTTATAGATAATCTAAAAAAATCATATAAAAAAGGTAAAGGTCTAATATTTAAAACAGAAGTTAGTCCAACATTTATAAAATTAAAAAATAATTACTCTAAATATATTAAATTTGATTAATTAATGTATTAAATAATAATATCTTGTTAATTTTTTATTGATTTTGAAGTAATTGGCTCTTATTCTGCCAGAACCACTGATTTGTAGAAGGATGTTGATAAGCTTTGCCGCATCTACTTTCGTAATCTACGTCTTTTATTATGTTACGACTGATTACCCCACCACGTCTCCAAGCTGGATCATTGTATTCTTGGATTAAATGAACGGGATTTTGAGTATTATAAGAAATGTGGTCAATCATTGGTACGAACTGGTTTACTAGTGTAATCCCCGACAAAGTGTTCGATGACTTCTTGACGCGCGTATCCTCTGCAAATTTGAGCTCACTTTCCTCATTGGGTTTTAGGTAACCACGACCCATATAAGCAACAGTTTTGTATGGTCTTTCGAACAATTGCTGCGGGCATTTGGGATATTTCTTAGTCAATCCCCAACGTAATTTGCTACCATCATCAACTACACATGACTGTTCGGTACCATACCCGTTTTTAAATGGTACACAAACGTTATTTGTTGCATTTTTAACAGTCTGAGGCATACCACATTCACAATCATATAGGTTGCTGACAGCATAATTACCAGGCCCAATAGATTGACGCGTATCAATATCTAAAAAGCACTTATCATCGTGACTCATAGCTTTATAGTTAACGTTAAAACGTTTAGAACCGTCAAAATTAACACAGTTCCGTTCGGATTGAAGCATTTGATTGCTTTTATCGAAATTTAATTCGTTGGAACTCATTTTTTACTTTGGCTAGAATATATTATACTTAACATAGATAAATATTTTAATATCTAAAAATAAAACTATCTAGCTAGATAGAATTAAATGAAATTAACAAAATAGAAAAAAATTTATAAAATAGATTTACATTTTAATTGTCTAAAATATTGTTTTCCAATAATCAGAATTAACAGTGATTAATGCATTTTTTATTTCAATATTCCAGTTTTGTATTGGTGTTTTATTTAATAAATCTGCAAAAATAAGTATGTCTTTTGAATACATATCATTTAAAATTTTAGTATGTGTTAGATCATTTAATGCAAATGTTGTTATTAATTGTTTATCAAATAAATCATCTCTTTTATGCTGAAAATTAAAAAATGGTCTAAATGCAGGTGTTGGTGTTGAAAAGTTAAATTGAAATGGTGGTAGAAACGACATAATTATATATTACTTATAAATAAATTATTTTCTGTATACTTATTCATTTTTAAATTATAATATTTTTATTGTAATTATTTTTTAGTGCTACTAGTAGCATCCCATATTATTGGTTCCGTTTTTAGACTATGAATAACATTATAGACTTTTTCTTTTTTATATTTATTGTATTTAATTCCTAGGAATTTTGAAGGTATAGCTTTATATGTTTCTATATATAACTTTGGTGAATCTACTTCTTTATGATCAATATAACCTTCATCACAAAAAAAATAATCCAATTTATATTTTTTATTATTCTCGTGAGAAACATAGCAATCACAACCCAAATTTAGATAAGGTGTACATGTACCATCATCTATAAAATAACTATTTTTTACACCTATTAGTTTTATATTTTGATTACCACCTTTGGAACGTGATGCATCAATATTTACAATAGTGTCATTATCAGGCATATCAAATTCTGATAATATAAATCCTAGAGATAGATAGCGTGTTTTATTTAGTCTTATAACTGCATAATAAATTTCATCAAAATCTTTCAAACCATCATCCATATAACTATCATAATAACTTTTATCTTTCATTTTTGATGAATTAGTCCATATATAAATCGAATTTTCCTTATCAATTGTATATTTTTTATGATTCCATTTTCCAATAGATAATTCCTTAGTAAAATTAAATTTATCTGTAAATTTATTAACATAATCGAGTGTATGCTTTTCATATAATATTAGATCTATTTTATCAGGATTATCCAGATTTTGACTAAAAAATACGATTTTAGGTTCACGTTCATGACCCCAATCACCTATTGTGAATTTTCTTACTAATTGGTTTTTAGTATTAGTTTTAGTTTTACTTTTACTTTTAGTTTTATTATTAGCATTGACATTATCAGTGACATTAGCTTTTGATTTATGTTTTGTGGATATTTGTTTTGTGCGTGTTGTATGTTTGGATCGTGTTGTGCGTGTTTTACTCATTATTACTATACTATTCTTATATTATTTGTTATGCTAGAATAAAAAATATGATATGAATATCATACATTAAATATTCTTTAATTTTTTATTTATTTGTCAGGAAATATTTAATAAATGATAATCCTGCGATTAATACAAAGCCAGAAACAAAACTTTGCATATAAATACAACATGCTATGAATAATAAATCATGAATAACATAATCAATACTGTCTGCTGTTTTATTAAGTTTGTCTAATTTGTCATTTACTTCATTCAATTTATCTTCAATGTTTGTAATACGATTGTCCATATTGTCCATATTGTCCGTATAGTTCATATTGTCCATATTGTTTTTTTGTTGTTTGTTATTTGTTATTTGTTGTTTTTCAATTATGATAAAAAAAAATTCAATTTTTTATTTTGTTAACTAAATTGCTAGCAATTTTGAGTATTATATAAACTAATTATTTGCTTATTATAACAATTTAATTCTTTTCCTAGCTAGATTTTCGTAATTATTATAATTTCTAATATTTTCCAGAGTCGGTTCAAAAGTATATGTCAATGGATTCTTAGTACATTCCAACCGTTGCAGTGTTGGTGGAAGATTATCTAGATTAGTTATTTGATTATTATTACAATCCAATTCTAGCAGTGTTGGTGGAAGATTATCTAGATTAGTTATTTGATTATCACTACAATTTAATTTTTCTAAAGTTTGTGGAAGATTATCTAGACTAGTTATTTGATTATTATAACAACTCAAATATGTAAGTGTTAGTGGAAGATTATCTAGATTAGTTATTTGATTATTATTACAATATAATATTTTTAGATTAGGTGGAAGATTATCTAGATTAGTTATTTGATTATTATTACAATCCAATTTTAGCAGTGTTTGTGGAAGATTATCTAGATTAGTTATTTGATTATCAGTACATTCCAATTCTAGCAGTGTTGGTGGAAGATTATCTAGAATAGTTATTCGATTAATACTACAATTTAATATTTCTAAAGTTTGTGGAAGATTATTTAGATTAGTTATTGGATTATCACCACAACAATCTAATAGTTTTAATATGGGTGGAAGATTATCTAGACTAGTTATTTGATTACCATAACAACTCAAATATGTAAGTGTTAGTGGAAGATTATCTAAACTTGTTAGATTATTACCACTAGAAGACAATTCTTTCAGAGTTGGCGGAAGATTATCAAGACTAGTTATTTGATTATCAGAGCAACCCAAAATTTCCAGTTTTATGGGAAGATTATCTAGACTAGTTATTTGATTTTCAGAACAACACAAATATTTCAGTTTTGGGGGAAGATTATCTAAATTAGTTATTTGATTATAAATACATTGCAATTCTAGAAGTGTTGGTGGAAGATTATCTAGACTGGTTATTTTATTATTATTACAATCCAATTTTTCTAGTTTTGCAGGAAGATTATCTAGACTAGTTAGTTCATTACACCAACAAATTAATATTTTTAGTGTTGGGGGAAGATTATCTAGACTAGTTATTTTATTATCATTACAATCCAATTTTTCTAGTTTAGTATATTTATGTATATCATCTGGTAATTGTGTTAATCCTTTACTTGATATATCCAATTCTGTAATACTATAATCAGGCATTCTAGAATAGTATTTGTTAGGTAATGTAAATACAAAATATAAATGATAAAAAATAAATCAATTTTATTATTCCTTTCTAGCTAGATTGATTTTTAGATGCATATCTAGAAATAAGATATTTTCTAACAGAAATATAACAGAAATATAACATATATATCTATAAAATGCTTTCATTACTTGAATTATCATTTTATTTAGCCTATTTACTTCTAGCAGGATCAACACCATTAACCGCCTTTGAATTATTCAATCATTTTCCAGATAAATATGAACCACTTAAATATATTTTAGCTATCGAAACAACAGTTAATATCATTGCCAGTTTTGCTTATAGTCAATTACTTACTTTTAGTAAAAATCCAATTAATTATTCTAGCATAACAAATTTTCGATATCTAGATTGGTTTGCAACAACACCATTACTTCTAATATCATTTACACTATACCTACAATACAAAAAAAACATATCTAGCAACAATAACAATAATAACAATGACCAAAATAAACCCACCGCACAATTTGATTTTAACAAACTTGGAATAATTATTCTATTGAATCTAATAATGTTAATATTCGGATTTATGGGTGAAACTAGTAGAATGAACCATATTCTAGCTTGTATAATTGGGTTTATTCCATTTATAATTATGTTTTATCTTATCTGGCAATGGTATGGTGATGTTATGAAGAATAAGAATATATTTGGTGTCTTTGTTGTGGTATGGTCATTATATGGTCTGGTGTATTTTCTACCTAACACAGGTAAAAATATAAGTTATAATATTCTAGATATAATAGCAAAAGTGGGTTTTGGGTTGTTAGTTTGGTTTGAAGTTGTTCAATTAAGATTAACTAATCAAATGGATAATACTCAAACACAATAACTAAAATAAATATTGCTAGATACATTTTACAAAATACCTGGAGTTCTATGTCTAGATAATTCCATTGACAAAATAGCTTTATCTTCATTTTTACCATTATTTTTACTAGTACCAATGAATTTTATATGTGTTCCATCTTTTTTACCAAATTTTTCTGTATAATAACTACATACTTTAGAACCAGTACAAGTACACCAGGGTGTTAAATCCTTTTTCTTAGTATTCTTAGTATTCTTAGTATTGGTTTTGCGTTTTCTCATGGCTTGAACTTTTACACTAGCGGAACCAATAGGATTACCGCTAGAATCAGCATATTCGCGTGATTTAGAACCTAACATACAACATGTATGATGAGTGCTATCTGAAAAACAATGTTGCGTTTCCGGTATATCTGGTAATCCGCATTTATTTAATAGGTGTTTGCGTGTTTGGATATTCTTTTCAATAGCACCTATAGGCATTTTATCTATCTTAGCAATACAAGTTTTCAATGCATTAAATAATTTAATTCTGCTAGATATATTTTTAGTTGTATATTTTAATGTACCATCATAACCATATAATTCTAGACGGTCATCACTAGCTTTTTCAATTGATATATGTTGTAAAACAGTGTTTCTAGCAGTTAGACTTTGTTTTAAGTTTGCAGGTATTATTGGTTCTCTAAAGGTGTATAGTAATATTTTACGCATTTTTAAACCCTTCTTACAACAGCTCTTATTATATATTGCTATTATTATAGATTACCATTTTTGATAAAGTAGAAAACCTATTAAATATAATGATAGTAATAGAATGAGTATATAAGTACCAAAATCCATATTTGCATTCAAATACAAATATGTCATAACAATTGCCAATACCACCATTAAACTATCACCCACTACAGTAAGTGCTCCATGTTTATTACCATAATTTAACATTAGGTCTAAAATACCATTGCTACCTTTAGCTGTTTTAATGATAATAAAATAGAATAGGAAATCATGGATAATTTGTACTAGTAAGAATATACCTATAAATTTCCATAATTGAAATTTTTCATTGCCGAACAGAGTTTTATATATCCATTGTGCTATCCAAAAACCAATGAGAACTATTATTACATCTAGCATAATAGCTACTAAACCGAATTTATCATACCATTCATTTATAGTATCACCCCAAAAACGGGGAAATTTACGAAATGTAAATAGCAATACCATCTCAACAGTTAGCAATCCACATAGAAAAGCTAACCAATTTTCGGTTGAATTTATATTGACTAATGAAATCATTCTAGCAAGACAATAAAAATATTTCGTATTTATATTTTAATGATAGATATATAATATAAAAAATATATGTTTGAAAAATATCATTTATTATTTCTTATCTAAATTACGTTTCTCTAGAATATATGTTTTCAAATTAGTAATACAAACATCAAAATCATATATAAATCTATTACCACCACACCATAGTTTTTCAATACTTAATGGAATATTGTCCAAGTGTATTAATTGATTATGCGAACAATTTAGTTCTAGCAGTCCTTGTGGAAGATTATCTAAACTAGTTATTTTATTATTACCACAATGTAATGTTTTAAGATTAGTATATTTATGTATATCATCCGGTAATTTTGATAACCCTTGATTTGATATATCTAATTCTGTAATACTATAATCTGGCATTCTAGAATAGTGTTTAATTACATTTTGAAAATAATAAAAAGTAAATCAATTTTATTATTTCTTTCTAGCTAGATTGGTTTCTGGATGCATTATAATTTCTGATATTTTCTAAAGTTGGTTCAAAAGTATATATCAATTGATTATAATCACATTGCAACTCTCGCAGAGCCGTAGGAATATTATCTAGACTAGTAATTTTATTATTAACGCACCATAAAACCTTCAGTTTTTCAGGAAGATTATCTAGATCAGTTATGTTATTACTACTACATTTCAATATTTCTAAAGTTTGTGGAAGATTATGTAGATTAGTTAATTTATTACTACTACAATACAATTCTTTCAGAGTTATTGGAAGATTATTTATACTAGTTATTGCATTATAACTACAGTGTAAAACTATCAGTTTTGCAGGAAGATTATTTAGATTAGTTATTTTATTACCAAAACAACACAAAATTTCAAGTTTTACGGGAAGGTTATCTAGACTAGTTATTTGATTACCTTGACATTTTAATACTTTAAGATTAGTATATTTATCTATATCATCTGGTAATTTTGTTAATCCTTGACGTGATATATCTAACTCTGTAATACTATAATCAGACATTCTAGAATAGTATTTATTAGGTAATGCTAATACCTAAGTAAAAAGAAAAATAACTTTCAATTTTTATTATAGCTAGATATATTTTTAAGCTTTATCGTTTTACAACAAACATAACATATTGAAAAAGATAAATAATAAATTATATTATTATGCATGCGGCGGCGCATTTTGTGTATCCGGTTTCACAAGCGCATTCTGTGTATTAGTTTGTGTATTTCCAGATATTGAATTAGATGAGTCATATTTGAATTTAGCAAATTTAACTAGTTGTTCTAATTGTTCCACAAATCCAGGAGGTTGTGCTGCGCAATTTATAACTTTAATTACTGTATCTAGAAATGTTTGGGCATTTATTTTTCCTGAAATTAAATCAAAGATTCCTTTGTCAACAATGTTTTTATCAGTTATCTTAGCCATATCACGTATTTTCTCGAAAAATTTTTTAAGTGAACTTGGCAATATAATAGAATGTTTTATATTATTTTGCATACCAGTTGCAGTTTGCTGTGTAGTTTGTTTTATTGATGCTGTCAATGATGCATTTGGTACTGCATTTGGTACTGCATTTGATGGTTCACGAATATCTAGAATGTATTTTTCTAGATTTTCTATTAGGCCTTCTGGTTGAGGTGCATTAAGCATATTTTTTATTTTATTGACAAATTCAGTTGGTGTAATTGTTTTTTTTATCAAATTTTCAATAGTAATACGCATGTCTGAACCAATATCAATAGATTCAGCCCTTTGTATTAGTTGATTGAAAAATGTTTTGAGTGCCTGAGGAATAATAAATCCATTAGGTTTAATTACACTAGGTAATGAAGGTTGATTATTAATTTTGTAATAAACTACATAACTAAGCAATATCTTCCCAGCATTAAATACTGTAATTTCGTTTACATCTTTAGGAGAACCCATAACAGAATCATATCCATCTGGTTCTCTAAACAATGTGTTGTGGTTTTCTAGATGTGAATATGTTTTAATACGACCTAGTGAAACCAGACTAACTGTTACATAACGATTGTCTGGATGTATTTCATCAGGTTTTACATTCCAGTCCGATCTAAAATAGGTCATTGCCTTATATGCATTATTAGTGAAATATGCACCACGACCAAAAGAGCCAATCTTGCTATATCGAATATCGATACCATTCTTGAATAACTTTTCTGGAAATACTCCTGGTGTATGATAAAGTAGATGAATATTTGCCAAAATACATAATTCCCTACTAATACCAATTGAATCTAGTATTTCATTTGGCGGAAAAGCTTCCGGCGAATCACGTGCCAAAAACCCTGCTTCTTTAAGACATTTAACAATAGTATCATCCATTTGGCGAATAAAATAATATAGACGGGCATTATCTAATAACCGAGTATTTCTGACCATCAAGTATTCATGACGAATGCTACGAAGAGCTAAAGTAGCGGCAGTGAGTGGATTATAGCCGGGATAACCTGGAAATTTAATACCTTTCCTTAGTGGAATATATTCACAATCATCACTCATTTTACTACGTTTTGCAGAATAATTTTCATCATTTTCAGAACTAGTTTTTTTTTGTGTAGATAATATTTCTATTGTCCAAATTAATAGACTATGTAAAAATTGTAATGTATTAAGTGTATTTTGAATGTAATAAACATGATTAATATTAGCACCACTTGCATCTTTAGTTATATCTTTTGAAATTACATTAAAAATCTCTTGTGTAGCGATTTTTGTAGTAATTCCAAGTTCTTGAGGTTTTTCAATATTAAATGGTGCTGGTGGTTGTTGCTGTGCATTAGTATATGCAATATGCATTGTGTTATATTTAGAATGATCTGTCATTTCTAGCATACTTGGTGTAATATTGTAGCTCATCGACTCAGTGCTTTCCATTTTAACAATGTTTATGATGTTTATGATTTTGTTTAATGAGAGTAATAATTCAATTTTTATGCAGTTTTAGTTGGTTTAGTTGTTTTTTGCGTTTTTATATTTGTAAGTTAATTATTCAATAAATTATATAAAAAAAATGCAAAAAATATATGCAATAATTATACCAAATGTAAATGAACATAAAAATGGAACCATTAATTCATTCAATATTAAATATTGATAAACATTATATCAATTCTTACTATGAAATTGAATATTCACCAAATGGAACAATTATTTATCATAACAAACATATAACTATTACACCAGATGGAAAAATATCTTATCATATTTATGACCATAATTTCAATATTATTAGTTTTATCCAATTACAAATAGATTTACAAAACACTCAGGTTAATAATGATACCGAGAAAACAATAGTTTTTATCGTAATTAATAATTCGGTAAATAATACCACACAATTTCCATATGATTATCTCATTCTAAAGATATTTCCTACTTATATAACTAGAATATTAATAAATAATAATAATCCAGTTCTTAACAGTACCGTGTATTGTAATTTATTATGTTTTAATCAAAATATATTTAATTTTATGAAAAATGCGCAAATAACACAAACAATTCTAGATAATGTAAAAAGTCAAAACATAATAATTTTTTATAAGGATTTTATTGAATATTGCAATAGCAATATTAAGAGATATTATTATTGTTTCTGTATATCTAATGACCAAATTGAATATATGCAAAATACATTTGGAGAAATAGGTATTTTATGTAGTTCCAATTATACATTTATGAATAAATTCTTTACACAATTACTATAAAGAATAATTTTTTTCTAAACTAATTTATTCTAGAATAAAAGAAATATAACTTGTAATCATTCTAGATGCATTCTTTTTAATGTTTTCTAAACTATGTTCGAAATTATATGTAATTTTTTATTTTTATTTTTTTTTTATTTATAAATTTCTTACTTCTATTGGAAATATATTTTTTTGTTTTTTTATGTGTTTTCTTTCTGGATAATCTTTTTTTATTATATCCACCTCTCTGTCGTGGTGGTGTTAAAAAATCACTTGGATCAGCATCAGCATTTAGACTAACTAGTGTATTAGGATAAAAAAAAGTAGAATAGTTAGAATATTCTGATCCACTATTGCCGAATACAAATTCTCCACGATTCGGGTATGGTGGATTAGATGACATATTATAGTCGGGTGCGAGCTTAGGTGATAATGCATTGGCATTGGCATTGGCACTCGCATTCGTATTCATATTCATTTGTGCATTATTTCTAGATATATTCAATGTTGTATAATTGATTATATTACTATCATTGATTTCAGTTTTGTATTCAACTGTAAAATTATACTTACTATTAGAATTTGGCTTACGTTTATCAACATATTTTTTGATAATCGGATTTACATCAATAACCAATGTGTTACCAGGTTCTAATTCTGCAAATGCAATCATAATTTTATAATATTCTTTTTCAGAATATTTTGCTAATAATATCTCACGTACTTTTGGGTGTAATACGTAAATTATATTTGCATTAGGAGATATAAATTTATGAATATATAATCTAGTATTATCATTAGTATATATAAATGATGATGGGAAAATTTCATGTTTGTACGCAAATTTTATATTATTAATCTGTGTAATTAGATCATTTCTAATATAATCATAAAATACTATTTCTTCATAATCATTACCTGAATTATTTTCAGCCATAATTTTGAGTATTTATAAATTATAGCAATATAATTTTATAAAAATTTAATTCTAGTAATTGTATTACCAAGAGAGATGCTTTGATAATTAATATAGAAAAATCCATATAGAATATATATCTAAATAGTAAATATTAGGATCTGCTAGAATGCATACCAAAAAAATTTTTGTAAATAAACATCCGCCTAAGAAAAAACAATCTAAAAAACAAAAAAAATTACATGGTAGTAAAGTGCAGCGCACCTTATTCCAAAAACCAAAGGGCTTTCATACCAAATTTAATTATGTCCATCTAGATATGCGCCCATATAATCCTATATATACCATAATAGAACCTAATGACAAATCAAAACAGGTTTTGGATTTCTCTATGATGCGTTCCCAACTAAAAGGATATGGTTTAAATGAGTGTAATCAATTCGATTGCATGACACGTAAAATTATGTTTGTGTGGTTAAATTATGATGAAAACAGTATGCATTGGTTAAAAAGAAAATATTATAAAACACCAATATATTTGCAAAATAGTCTTACTAATATGGAAAGTATTTCTAATAAAGATCAATTACATTTAGGTATGCAAAAACATTTTCCAGATATCTATAAACATCATATTGCCCATTCACAACTTTTAAAAAAATCTTGGAAACCTAATTTTTTAACATCTGCCAGAATATATATAGCACGACCTATAAATATTCTAGAAGAGAAAAGGGAAAAAGGACAACAAGCAATTGGTTATGGTGGCAAAGATATAGTAATTATTCACGACACTAAAACCCTAAATCAAGCTAAAGATTTACTCCAGAAATATGATAATGTTCTCATTAGCGATTACATAACTAATCCACTATTATTCCGTGGTCATAAATGCCATATTCGCACTTTCTTATTAGCTAGTATAATTCACGGAAATTTTTCAACATATATGCTTGATTTTGGGAGGATATTTATATCCAAATTACCCTATGTACAATCAGACTGGAATAATCCTGAAATTCACGATACTCATATGAAAAGTACGCCAGAAGATTTGTTTTTTCCTTTAGATTTTACAAATGCACATACTGGACGTACAGATATTAATTTTGAAGTAATTTATAATATTTTTAAGCAAATACGTAAAATATTCATAGCAGTATCGGAATTATTATCGAAATCTGTAGGATTATATGATAATGTGGAAAATGGATTTAATATATTTGGGGTTGATTTAATGATACGTGATGATTTGACTGTGGTGTTGATAGAATGTAATGCGGAGGGTACATATAAGTCGAAGGAACCGGAAACACATAAGAAATTGGAAGATTTGTTGTTTAATTGGGTTGATGATGTTGTGTTTGAACCTTTATTTGAAAATATTAATAATAAAAAAATAGAAAATTATAAATCTAGAATCATTTTCGAAACTAAATTAAAACTAGATTAACTAATTAATTTTCAAAAATAATATATAAAATAATAACAAAATACTAACAAAATAATAACAAAATAATAGCAAAATAATAACAATTAATTAAGTATGGGTATTATTAAAAAATATGATGAATCTAGAAATATTTATACAAATATTAATACTGTTAATTTTTCAGTAGATTACTTACAATATTTATTAAATACAAAAAATCTTAAACTGAGTGATACTTATAGTCTATTTCTGCAATTAAAAGTAAATGACACAATGCCAGTATTTGGAGCTAATTCATATCCTTATAAAATATCATACAATTATAAAGAAAGAAAATTAGCCACTGTAAATTTTAAAAATTTATATGAATGTTTAGAACAATTTAGTAAATCACTAGAAAGCGCATCAGGTAGCAATTCACAAGGTGTTGATTTGCAAATTGGAGATTATGGTAGTAATATTAAAACATTGCGTCATTATTATAAATCGCAATTAGATAAACTTACAACATTAATAAATATTAAACAAAATGTATCTGATAATGTATTGGGAATTAAACATCCATGCAAAACTAGTTATGGTATTACAACAAGTAATAGCGATAATTTTAAAGATGATCCAAATGATTATTATAGATATAATTATCCATTCTGGCGTCCATTATGTGATTGCGTAAAAAAATATATTAATCCAGAACATACATCTGAATATAAAAACTCAATATTTGTTGATAATGAAGGTAATATTAGGGAAGATGTTCTAATTGATGTAATAGATTATAATGATATTGATAATGTACAGACCAAATGTTATATAATAGGTTATCCAACCCCAGGATTTAATTTAAATATGAAAATATTTAAAGAACCAGAATACGATGCCATTATTAGTGACCATATAAACAATTATGAAAGTTATATTAAACAATTATTAATTATATATCATGAAAAAAATCCAGATAGTGTAGATATTACAGATTTGATATTTGATTATCTTGAATATGAAACAAAATATTGTGATGATAAAAAATTATTATCAGCTGAAGATGTAAGTAATTTTAAAAAAATACTTAGATTAAAATTAAAAAAATTATTTGGTGATAAATTTAAATTACCCAATGTAGGTTTAAATTATGGTTGGGAAATAGTTGTTAAAAATGCAGATGGTACATTGGAACCATTGATATATACATTTAGAGAGATTAATAAATCACATTTACCAGTATTTACAAAAATTTTAGATATTATCAGATCTAAATTCTTAGAAAAATATAAAATACCAAAAACTGATCAAATATTTTCTTATGTAAAATTAGATAGATATTTCAACATAAATACGGAATATGTCCATCCATTACATTTTTTAAGCAGGAAAAATACTTTTTATAATAAAATTATAACTTTAGAAGAATTAATTAAATCATGTATTCTAGAATGTGATGGTACATTTAATGGTATGGAAAAATATAAAGGATTACCTTTCTGGGCTGTATGTCCAATGAATTATTCATTAATGAATACAGAACTAGATAGTTATAATAAAGTGCCAATAACAAGACATAATAGCAGACATAATAGCAGATATAATAGTAGACATTATAGCAGACATAATAGCAGACATAATAGAAATAAAAAAACCCAAAAAAATAACAATAAAGGAACTATTTCACAAACAGTTATGCTTCTTAGTAATAATAATAAGATTACTGATAAATCAACTATTATGCCTGTAATAAAAACAATTTTTAATGAAACAAGCAAGATTATATTAGCATACAATAATTATAGTGATCATATAACATTATTAATAAGAGTTAATAATGTTGATGGTACAATTAAATATTACAATGTTGTATTAAAAATTCAAATGAATAATTCAGAAGATATTTTATCAAAAATAAATGAATTAGAATATTATGATACTGATTTATTAAAAGTTCATTATTATGGATATTCTGGCAATTTATTTAGAATATTATTAGTCGAAGAATATAATTTAAAAGAGAAATTTAAATTAAAATCCCTATATTTATCATTATATAGACAATATAATGGATTAGATACAATTTTTAAAGAAGATACTATAACAAGTAATGGAATAACTATTCAAAATCCATATAAATATCATATAATAAAATTAATTTCATTAATACATTCATTATGTTTTTCCAATAAAAAAATAAATCTAGAAACACTTAAAAATCCAAATGGAATTTTATATGAAAACTTTAAAGACGAAACCAATTTAAGTATAAATAATACTGCAAATTCAATAGATTTTAGAGGAGAAAGAGATAACAATGTCTATTTTATATATAAACATAATAAATATTTAGGTATATTAGATAGATTTAGTGGGGATGTAGCAAAATCAAAACATTTAACAGATACATATTTAAAACACCAAAATAAAAAAATTTTTAAATTTACATTGTGGATAGTTCCGATTGAAGTAGTTATTGATATTTTTAATAAAATTGAAAGTTTAACTGGACAGATTGGAAACATACAAAACTTTGTTAAATCAGAAGTTGCAAAAAAATGCACTTTATATCAAACGTGCTCTATAAATAAACCTGATGAAATACAAGCAATTGATGAAATACTAAAAGGTGTAAAGATATTCATATCAGCTGCATATGGTATAAATGAATATGATTTTAATGTAATGAATATAAATGAATTAAGTGATATACCAACATCATCATTTCATATTCATATTGAACCAAAATCTCAGTATTTTAAACCTTTGGAACAAATACATTTTGAAAAAGAATTTTTATCTTCTAAAACAGATATTTATAGATATTCTGCAAATATACAAGGACATTTTTCATTTGAACATATTCTAGATAAATTAAAAACACATTCAGATTATTATTTTAATAAATCATTATCACGTCCTTTTAGTGGATTAATTAAAGCATCCGGTTTACTAACTTTATAAAATACATTTACCAAAATTATTATTACATCTGGCATATCTATATAATTCAATATTCAAATTATTTTTCCATTCTATTATATTATATAAAAATGTATTAATTTTATTATTAACATTTGTATTTTTAATAATTTTACAATAATTTAGTATTTTGGGACTAGAATTATTATAACATTTATTTACAATATTTGTTATATCAATTAATTTATTCTTTTTAATATAATTTTGCGCAATAATATAAAATTCCAGATTATCATTGTTTGTGTTCATTGGTTTGTTTAATATAACTTTATTGAATAATAAATTATAAATATTAATTACATTTGTTATAAACGGAAATATACTACATTCATTATTTGTTAATTCTGAACTAATAATATTAATTTTTACTACGACATTAATTCTACAATTATTCTTATTCTCTAAAATACATAATATAACTAATGGTAATAATATTTTTTTAACCCACTCCATATAATTACAAATTTTACTATAATTAATATCATAAAATAATGTTATTTCATCTGTGTCTTTCAAATAATTATTTATATCAATATTGTTATTTATAAAATTTAATATTTTATCCACAGTATTTAAATTTTCAGTTTGTAGTATTATATTTTTATTATTAAACTTATTATTAAATTTATTATCATATTTCTTATTAATTATATTTTCAGAAGAAAAACATAATATTTTTGATTGAAATAATGATTTATTAGATTTAATTATTTCATTTATTTCGTTATTATAATTATATTTGTTATAATATAATAATATTTTTTTTGTAGTAATTTTATTTTTTATTAGTGTAATATATTTACTTTCAGTATATAAAGTATCTAGAAAACAGGAATCGTATTGTTTTGATTTCTTTGTTAATTTTGTTGTTAATTTCGTTTTCTTTGCATTTATTATGTTTTTACTGCTTATAAAATTTGATATTTTAGTTTTAGAACCTTTTGTATAATCATTAATAAGTATCTCATTAATACTTTGATTCAATAATAATTTAATATTATTATTAAAATCAATTATTTCACTGTTGAAAATACTCTTATAAATAATATTATCAGTTAAATTATTTTTATTTAATATTAAAAACATATTTAATATTGTATCTTGTATAAATTTACCGTATGCTTTATTTTTATTAATCTTCACTGATTCCATATAATGATTCCAATATAATCTATATTCATTTTCTATTGTATTAAGTTCTTTAACAATATTTGATCCATTATAATTATCGTTATAATTTAAATTTATATTAGTAATATCATAAAGTATTTCTTTAGTAATATGATGCTTATAAATATTATTAATTTTATCTATATTACTATCAGAAAGATAATAATAAAAATTATTAGAAATAATACAACTAACTATATCATCTAGAGAAAATACATTTTTTAAATTTTTTTTACATATATCTATTAAATTATATACACTATCAATCGAATGTTTTGCTAATCCTTTAAAATTATGAAATTCTAATCTAATAAATAATTTTTCATAATTATTAATTTTATAAGATTTAAACAAACTACTTAATAATCCAAATATTTTCGCAAAAATTGGAATATTAAAAACATGACCTTGTATTATTTGTATATATATACTACCATTTTCATCTAGTATTAATAAAGAATTCAATATTATTAATAAAAATGAAGGCAGTTTAACAATTAATGATATAGGTTGTATAATCCATTCATAATTAAAAAAAATATTATTAATATATATAAAATTATATTTTTTATTATTATTTATATTATCTTCAATAAATTTTATAAATTTTTCAGTCGTAGTGCTATCTATTATTCTTTTAGAAATATCATTATGTATGCTCTTAATAAAATTATCTAAATTTTCATATTTATTATATAGTGCAACCAAATCTAAATTATATTTATTCAGAATTTTTAGTTCATCTAAACTTGATGTTAATATTAACTTATTTTTATTAATATTGTCTAAAATTAATCTTTCTATAATTAAATTATTAAAATATAAATGATATTTTATATTACCTAATTTTAGAGTTATGTTAAATGTTGTTAAATATTCTTTAATATTTTTATATTTACCAACAACGTTTTCCTTTGTTAATCGATAAAGTAATTTCATTCTATCACATTTTTCTTTATTTTTATTAAAAAATACAGGGTTTTTAGAAAATTCTTCAATTTTTGGTAATCCTATATTTTCATAATTATATTTATTTATATCAACTAATGTAATTTCATATATAGATTTTAATATAGGTTCCATTTGATGAACTATTATTATAATAATACTAAGAAAAATAAAACAAAGAAAATATAATTATTTACAAAAATTAATTAGATTATATACTTGATATGCCTATTATATTTCGTATATTTTATGAGCTATGTTATAAGTTTTATTATCTATATATATTAATTTAAAACTACTTTTATCTAAAATATCTGTCATTTTAATATTATTAGAACTAACAGATAAATTAAATATTGTTGTTGGTAAATAATATTTATTTTTAATATTTATTAATTCCTTTTCCAATCTATTTATTATAGAAGAATCTAAATTAGCTTCATTAATAAACAAAATTAATTCATATTTGATCTTAACTTTATTAGTAATTCTACGCACACAAAAATATCCAATAGCATCATTATCATTATAAATAACATAATCTAATCTCATTTTATTATTTAATTCTACACTTGACAATTTTTTACTATCTTTTTCACTCATTATTTGTCTCAAATAAAGCAATTCCCATAATATTGAATTATCAATTTCTTTATTCATATCACTTTTTGATACTAAATCATAGAAATTTTTAATTTCCAATCTAGATAAATCTACAAAAGGTTTCACAACTAACATTCCTACAAATATATTTATTACTTAATATTATTTGTTATTATCATATATAAAAAATATAGAAAAATATTAACAACTAATATTTTCAGATAAAAAACATAAAAAAAAATTAAAAAATGAAATATTTACACTCTGTTTAATCTCTAAACGATTTTGTTGTCCTACCGATATGACAGTAATCTATACTTTTTATGATAATTTACCTGAAAAGGCAAACAGAGCTTGCCTTTAGAAGGTTGAGTGGTTAGCAAAGCTAACCACTAACCTATACCCTAAATTTATAATCGTTTAGAGATTATGGTAAAGATAATCTATTTTTTAACATTTTTAGTATTTATTTTCATAAAATTGAAATACTATTCACCAGTAATTAAAAATATATATCTTCCAGAATGCATGACCTTTTCAAGGCACTTGTCCACGAGTGTTGTGATGAATGGAACATTGGCTATGACCACCTAGACGACCTATCATCTGAACTTATACTACCAGAATCATTGCAAAAGCTCATTGATGAAATAATGGCAACTAAGCCACCAAAGGCAACATCTAGTGAATTGCTTGGTTATTTGGATACGAATCCTAGATTTAGTTCTTGGAGAGGAGATGTACAACATGGGACAATGTATCTACTTTATATTGCAATTGGTAAGATTACATACTAAATTGTAAATGTGTATTTATTTAATTGATATTTATATTCTTTTTTATTATTATGTATTGGTTATATATTGATTATATATTTGATAATAATAACAAAAAAAGTTGGATGCAAATGCATCTAACGACAACTTAGGAACACTATTAACACGAGCGCGAGACCAAGACCGACTACCAGACCGACAATGGTATCCACAGTACAACAGCCGTTTGATTTGCTGCTATCGTAGAGAGCACAACCGGTCAGGTTACCACAGACGTACGTCAGCGTATCCGCCGTTGCATTGAGTGGTAGACAGCTGGTTAGGTTGGCACAGGTGGATGTAGTGTTTCCGTTGTTGGACAGAGAAACCGCACAGAATGTAAGATTCTGGGTGCAGTTTGCAGAGATGCCGATGAGCTTCGGGGTTGCGGTTGTCGTGGCCGGTTTGCGAGTAGTAGTGGAGTAGGCCGAAGCCGTCCCCATCACCACAGACAGCACTAGAA
>Ga0214921_10001396_pt1 | contig 41440 bp, 33 predicted proteins | sample LL1505_MetaG_FD_177992 | JGI IMG/M metagenome (GOLD analysis project Ga0214921, IMG submission 177992) | Freshwater microbial communities from Lake Lanier, Atlanta, Georgia, United States - LL-1505 | ecosystem: Environmental > Aquatic > Freshwater > Lake | place: USA: Georgia | collected...
ATCCAACGGGTAAGAAATTAATTTATAATAAAACCAGCGCTCAAAAATTCAAAGATGCCATTGAGCCTAGCTATGATGATGCAGAAGATGATTTGGCTTGGATTGATTTGACAACAGGCAATGAAACTATTATTGACAAAGCAAATGGAAGATACAATCCGCATTTTGCAATGAATGATGGTCGTATTTATTTAAATAATCGTGGCAGATTAATTTCAATTCAATGGGATGGTGGTGATGAAAAAGAAATTGCAAAAATTTCTGGTATCACCACTTTTGGAAGCATTCCAGAACATCGCGGTAAGCCAGTCGCAGACCCTTGTGTGATTCCAGAAGTGATGGAAGAAGAGGATGCCGCAAAAGAAAATAATCCTCCTTCTAATGCCAATAATATTTTCTTGTCGCCAAAAGGTGCAGCTGTGATTGCACAAGTCAATAACAATATTTATTTTGTTACCATTCCAAAATCTGGAAAATCGGTTTCCATTTCTGTGGCAGATGCTAATAATGCAGCATTCCCTAGTAAATTATTAACTGAGATTGGTGGAGAATTTCCAAGCTGGCAAGCAGATGGTAAAACCATTCATTGGAGCTTGGGTGCAGCGCATTTCACCTATGATATAGATGCTGCTTATGCTTTTGATGATAGTGTAGCTGCTGCAAAAAAATTAGAAGCTGCTGTAAAAAAAGACACGACTAAAAAAGACAGCACTAATATTGTTAAAAAAGACAATAAAAAAGAAGCCCCTAAATATAAAGCCTCTGAAACATGGGTTAAAGTGTATTATGAAAATGATATGCCTTCCACTACCGTGTTATTGACCAATGCTAGAATCATTACAATGAATGGGGATCAAGTGATTAACAACGGAGATATCTTAATTGTAAAAAATAGAATTCAAGCTGTTGGAAAATCTGGTTCATTGAAAGTACCTGCTGGCGCCAAGCGTGTCAACCTTGCAGGAAAAACAGTGGTGCCAGGTTTTATAGATACGCACTCACATATGTGGCCTAGTTGGGGCATTCATAAAAATCAAGTTTGGATTTATGCAGCCAATTTAGCGTATGGCGTAACAACCACACGTGACCCTCAAACTGCAACGACAGATGTATTAACCTATAGCGATTTAGTAGAAGCAGGTAAAATGGTAGGACCAAGAGTGTATTCAACAGGCCCTGGTGTGGGTTATTGGTCTTATAATTTGAAAGACTCTGCACAAGCAGAATCAGTTTTAGCACAATACAGTAAGTATTACAATACCAAGTATATTAAAATGTATTTGGTTGGGAATCGCAAGCATAGACAATGGGTGATTCAAGCTGCTAAAAATCAACATTTAATGCCAACTACAGAAGGTGGTTTAGATTTTAAATTGAATATGACCAATTTGATAGATGGCTATCCTGGTCATGAGCATTCATTGCCAATTTATCCTTTGTACAATGATGTTGTGAAAACAATTGCTAGTTCAAAAATGGCAGTGACACCAACTTTATTGGTTTCTTATGGTGGACCATGGGCAGAGAATTTTTATTATGAAACAGAGAATGTATATGGAGATCCAAAAATGCAGTACTATACACCTTATGAAGAATTAGCAAGTAAATCAAGACGTCGTGCTACTTGGTTCTTACCAGAAGAGCATGTGTTTCAAAAACATGCTAAGAGCATGAAGCAGATTGTAGAAGCAGGTGGACTTGCAGGTGTGGGTAGTCACGGTCAATTACAAGGATTAGGATATCATTGGGAACTTTGGTCTATGCAATCTGGTGGTATGCGTAATTTAGATGCTTTAAAAACAGCTACTATATTAGGTGCAGAAAGTTTAGGATTGGATAAGGACTTAGGAAGTATTTCTGCTGGAAAATTAGCTGACTTAATTATTTTAAATAAGAATCCATTAGAAGACATTAAAAATACGAATAGCATCCAGTATGTAATGAAGAATGGTCGTTTATACAATGGTGCTAATTTAGATGAGCTGGTGACAGGTAATTCAAAAGTGGATCGTAAAGAATACTTGGATAAAAAACCAACTAAAAACACGAAGGTGGAAGACTAAAACACTATGGAAAATTCAAGAAGAAAATTTATCCAAAATACGGGGATGGCCCTTTTGGGTATTGGCATAGCACCAACTGACTTATGGTCAAGAAATACCATTGCAGCGTCAGACATTAAAATTGGTATTCAATTGTATGCCGTGCGTGATAATATGTTTAAAGATCCAATAGGCACTTTAAAAGCATTGTCAAAAATGGGCTATCAATATATAGAGCATGCCAATTATTCCAACCGTAAATTGTATGGCCTTAGTCCTATTGAATTTAAAAAAATCATCTCCGACTTAGGTATGCAAATGCCTAGTGGTCACACTTCATTAAATGCAAGTCATTGGGATAACAAGAAAAAGGAATTTACAGATGCTTGGAAGTACACAATCGATGATGCGGTAACACTTGGACAAGACTACGTTATTAGTCCTTGGATGGATGAAAAAGTTAGAACTTCTTATGACGCATTAATGCACCAGCTAGAATTATTTAATTTATCTGGGGAGCTTTGTTTAGAATCTGGCATGCGCTTTGGATACCATAACCACAATTTCGAATTTATCGAAAAAGTGAATGGCCAATTGATCTACGACATCATTTTAAAAGAAACAGATCCAGAATTAGTCATTCACCAGTTAGATTTTGGCAATATGTTTGGCATTGGTGCAAGGGGAATGGATTGGATTAAAAAATATCCGGGTCGTTTTGTTTCTATGCATGTAAAAGATGAAATTAAAGTGCCTGTGGGTGAGATGAATGACCAGCATGACAGTACCATTTTAGGAAATGGCTTAGTAGATCCAAAAGCAGTAAGTTTATTGGCAAAAGCTATAGGCGGTACAAAACATTTTATTATTGAACAAGAATCCTACCAAGGCATAGCGCCACTTGAATGTGCTCGAATTAATTTAGAAAGAATAAAAACCTGGGGATTGGATCAATAAGTTGAGCGATTCAAAGATTATTAACTGGTCGGCATAAAAATGCGCTACATGAAAAAATTAACTTTACTAAGTTGCTTGGTATTGAGTGGAATTATATTGTTTGCTCAAAAACCAACGAGTGCAGAACTCGCTAGATGGAATCAACATGTCAAACAAACTACCATCATTCGCGACGAATGGGATATCCCACATATTTATGGAAAAACGGATGCCGATGCGGTATTTGGTTTGATGTATGCGCAATGCGAAGAAAATTTTCCGCAGATAGAAAAGAATTTTTTAGAAATGTTGGGACGACGTGCCGAGATGGAAGGACCTAAATTGATTTACAACGATTTAATGATGCAACTGATTCAAGACAGTGCAGAAGCAGTGAAAGATTTTGATAGAAGTCCAAATTGGTTTAAGCAATTATTAATTGCCCATGCAGATGGAATCAATTATTATCTATCTAAACATCCAGAAGTAAAGCCAGTTGTACTAAAAAAATTTAAGCCATGGTATCATTTGATGTGGACCGACGGAAGTGTTTCTCCAACAAGATCTGCAGGCATCACCGAAAAACATGTCGAGGCTTTTTATGGTCAACAATTATTTTCCAATCAAAATGCTGTTAGTATTCATAAGTATGCACCATCTCTAGAACCAATATTCGATCAACCAAATTTTGACATGGAGGATAAAACCTTAAAGGGTTCAAATGGTTTTGCAATTGCTCCAAAGCATAGTAAGTCTGGGAATGCCATGTTGTATATCAATCCGCATGTACCTTTTTATTTTAGATCAGAGATGCATATGGTGAGCGAGCAAGGATTAAACGCATACGGTGCAGTGACTTGGGGGCAGTTCTTTATTTATCAGGGCTTTAATGAACATTGTGGTTGGATGCACACAAGCAGCTATGCAGATGTAGCAGATGTGTATGAAGAACAAACTGAAAAAATAAACAACCAACTATTTTATAGCTACGACAAAGAAAAAAAGAAAATGGGTCAACGCAATATCAAGATTCAATACCTTGATAATGGGATTGTAAAAACAAAATCATTTGATACTTATTTTTCACACCATGGTCCAATCATGGGCATGGAAAAAGGAAAATGGTTAAGCTTGCAAGAAAACAATCGCTCCTTAGATGCTTTAATGGAATGCTGGACAAGAACAAAATCAAAAAGCTTAGCAGACTATACCAAAGCGATGGAGTTGTTAGCTAATAATAGCAACAACACAGTATATGCAGATGCAGCAGGTAATATTGCATATTGGCATGGTAATTTTATGCCTAAGCGCAATCCAAAATTTGATTATACCACACACGTTGATGGTTCCACTAAAGCAACTGATTGGCAGGGCTTGCATCCTTTAAATGAAATTGTACAAAGTATCAATCCTGTAAATGGATGGCTACAAAATTGTAATGCTACCCCTTTTTCAGTGGCAGGAAAGAACAGCCCTAAGGCGAGTGATTATCCAGCTTATATGGCACCAGATGGAGAAAATGGAAGAGGTATTACTGCAGTAGCATTGCTGTCTAAGATTGATAAAATCAATTTAGATGAACTCATTGCATTAGGCTACACTAAAAAATTAAGTGCATTCGATATTTTATTACCTCGTTTTATCCAAACAGCAAAAACGGCCGATCTTGCGCCTAGAACCAAAAAAGCAATAGACTATTTAGCCAATTGGGATCATATTGCCGACACCAATTCAATTGCAACAAGCATTGCGATAGAATGGGCTACAAAATGGATTGCGTCAATTCCACCAGCAAATACAGAAGAAGCAGCAACACAAATTGTGTTAAGATACAATCGAATGGACCAAGATGTAGCCTTTGACACTAAAATCAAATTACTAGAATCCACATTAGATCAATTTGAAAAATGGTACGGTGACTGGGAGATTACTTGGGGTGCAATGAATCGTTTTCAAAGAGTTGCACCAGGTGCCAATTTCGACGACAGCCAACCTAGCTTAGCTGTCAATCAAGGATCTTCAAAATGGGGTTCACTTCCTTCCTTCGAGAGCAGACGCTATCCAAATACAATTAAGCGTTATGGATATACTGGCAATAGCTTTGTTGCTGCTGTAGAATTTGGAAAAAGACTGAAAGCAAAAACAATTATTACAGGTGGCCAAAGCAGGTTTGCTGAAAGCAAAAATTTTACCGACCAAGCATTTGGATTTATCAATGGACAGTTTAAAACCATCCATTATTATAAAGAAGATGTTTTGGCTAACAAAAAACTAGCATACCATCCGGGATTAGCAAGATAGTGTTCATAGAGTTTGGTGATTAAAGCAATTTTAACAAGACCTGCCACATTTTTTACCTCAAGTGTTTGCATCAGTCTTGTTCTATGACCTTCTATTGTCCGTTTACTATGTCCTAATTCAGCAGCAATCTGTTTACTAGATGCTTCTTCACAGATGCGTATTAAAATATATTTATCATATAGACTTAGCAGATTGACGCGCTCGATCAAATTAATTTTATCCATAACCTGAGTCAGTTTTAAAACACGTTCCGCGGTATCTTGACAAAAATAGACTTTTTGCTGACAAGCCATTTCTACGGCTCTATTCCATTCTTGACTGGACATGTTTCTAGAAACAATTACATTGACTTCGAGCTCAATTAGCTGATAGAGCACATAGTCAGGGGTGTCCTTATTCAGCAAAATAATACAAGGAAAAATTTGCTGTAGATGGTTGATTTTCTTTTTTACAGCTGGTGCATCAAAATTAAACATGGCACAATCAATAATTAACAATCCTTGGGATAATCCTATATTAAAATTATTTATTTCCTCTAAAGAAGTTAATATGCGATATCCATTACACATAGGATGCGCTTGAACTAACTGGCTACATCCCATGGCATAAATAGCTTGTTGGTCGCAGATAAATACTTGTCTTTGGTCTTGTTGATTAAAATTATTTTTTTGCATCTATAAAAAAACAACAGATCAAGTAAAAGCACTTTGAATTAGATGAATTTTATATTAGTGGTTGTAATTTATAAGGTATTTACCCCCTTCAAAAAAAATCTAACAATATAGTTTACTACCCTAGTCGATCAAATCTAATCAGATTGACGTAAATTGCCCCATGCAATTTGATACATCTATAACACTTGCCACTTTTTCGCCATTATGGTGGGAGAGTATTTTATGGATTGGCGCAAGTATCTACTTATTAATACAGGTTCCTAAATACCTTAAAAATATTAAGATTAAGCAGTACGATTTTTTTATTGCTATTTTATTAATAGCCAATCTATGCATTGAGCAATTGTACAATTACTATAATGGCCTTTGGAATATTCAACAAAATATTCCTGCACATTTATGTAGTATTAGTACTTTTTTATGCATCATCTATCTATTTAATAAAAATCAATTATTGGGTGAATTTGTCTATTACTGGGGATTATTAGGCGGGATTCATGCCTTACTTACCCCAGAATTTAATAACGGTATAAAAGGCTATAATTTTTACAGTTATTTTATTGAACATGCTGGTTTATTATTAGTTGTATTGTATATCATAATACATAATGGATTCAAGCCTCGACCAAAATCTTGGTTGGTTATTTTTGGATACTCTCAATTGGTGGTGTTATCTGTGGGCATCCTCAATTATGCCATTGATACAAATTATATGTTTTTAAGGGCGCGCCCTGCTGCAAATAATCCTTTTATTATTGGAGACTGGCCATTTTACCTCATCAGTTTTGAAATTGCTGCCATCTTTCATTTCTGGTTATTTTATTTGCCCTTTGCAAGAAAAAATAAAATAGCAAACTCAGCTCTATCTTAAAGGAATTATAAAAAGCTATTGAATTAATTAATAGAAGGATTTTATAATTCTTCTATCCTTTTTGCTTTGTCGTCTATCACCAAATCAAAATTTGGTTTAACCGGTCCACCATTAGGGCAATAACCCGTAATTAAATCATTGAACTTGCAGCCCCATCTTGTCAACTGTTCTAAAGTCAGTGGTCTTAAATCTCTTTTTGAACTTTCTCCTCTTCCTGTCCAATAAGTGATATGCCAGCCTTCGTCAAAAAGCTTGTTAATTTTTGCAATATTTTCAAAATTAGGTTCCGCTAATTCGTATACTCTTTTATCAGAATAGAAACAAATGGTTTCATCAATATCAATTAATGCTTTTTTAGAACCGAATCTTTTTGACTCTATCATAGGTGTGTTTTTGTTTTTATAATCTTGCAGTTACAATGGAACGATCTAAGAATGCTTTGGTGTCATAAACAATAGCACTCGAACTTGTTTTCAATGAAGCGTAATCTAATGCTTTAAAAAAGTCATGCGCTACTGCCAATAAAATAACATCATATTGTTCGAATGCAGTGATCAATTGTACTTGATGTGTTTGAAATACTTCAATGGCTCTAGCATAAGGATCAAAAGCGGATACATGAGCACCTTCTGCTTTAAGTTGGTGAATGATTTCAAATACTTTTGAGTTTCTAAAATCAGGACAATTTTCTTTGAATGTGACCCCAAGCACTAAAACCTTTGCACCCTGAATTGTTTTACCTGTTTGCGCTAATAATTGTATCAGCTTATTAGTAACAAATACACTCATCTGATCATTGACATTTCGTCCAGACAAAATCACTTGTGGATGATAGCCAACCGCCTTTGCTTTATATGCTAAATAATAAGGATCTACCCCAATACAATGGCCACCCACTAAGCCTGGTTTAAAAGGTAAAAAATTCCATTTGGTACTTGCAGCGGCCAACACTTCGTGGGTATCAATGCCCAGTCTATCAAAAATCAATGCTAGTTCATTTACAAAAGAAATATTAATATCTCGTTGTGCATTTTCAATGGACTTAGCAGCTTCTGCTACTTTGATGGATGGTGCCGCATAAGTGCCTGCAGTAATGATACTAGCATAAAGTTGATTGATATACTTTGCAATTTCGGGTGTAGAACCTGAAGTGACTTTTTGAATTTTTGTTAAAATATTGACCTTATCCCCTGGATTAATTCTTTCGGGAGAATAACCACAATAAAAATCAATATTAAATTGTAAGCCAGAATTTTTTTCAAGCACAGGAACACAATCCTCTTCGGTACATCCCGGATACACGGTACTTTCATAAATCACAATATCACCACGCTTTAATACACTTGCAATTTGAGCACTAGCGTATAATAAGAAAGATAAGTCGGGCGTTTTATCCGCATTGACCGGAGTAGGCACTGTTACAATAAAAATCGTCGCTGGGGATATGGAGGCAAGTTCATTGGTTAGGACCAAATTTGTAGCAGCCTTGATTACCTCTCCTTCAGTTTCTAATGTGGTATCTTCCCCTCTTTTAAGCGCATCCACCCTTTCATGATCCAAGTCATAACCAATTACTTGATAGTGTTGTGAAAATGCCAAGGCCAAAGGCAGGCCCACATAACCTAGTCCGATAACGGCAATGATGGGTGGATTGGATGGTGTCAGCTGTTGCATTTGCAACCAAAGTTAATGGAGCGATGAATGATGTCCATATTTTTTTTCACCAGCTGGAATGGCAATATTCATTCTGTTTTGAGGAGGCGGAAGCGGGCAAGTGGCAAAATCAGTGAATGCGCAAGGAGGATTATAGGCATTATTGAAGTCGATAAAAGTAAATCCTTCTGAATCCGGTTTGTTAATAGACAAAAACCTGCCCGATCCATAAGTCGTTTCTCCAGAAGTCAAGTCAGAGAAAGTCACAAATAGCTTGGTTCCTCCCTCATCAATGGCATCCAGTCGATAGGTTTTACCATCTATGTCAAATACCAATTGGCCCCCATGTTTTTGCGCTGTGTTTTGCCCTAACACATTCATGATCATCAATGGATTTTGATTCTGAGGAATCACTTTTGCTTTGACAAGCCATTTTGGATCAACAGGAAATCTTTCAATGCCTTTGAATTCTAATAAGGTTTTTGCTTTTAGATTTCTAAATCTTACGCCCACTTTGTCTTCTCTCTGTATCACCACCCAAACAAAATCTTTCCACTGGCTGGTATAGGTTCCTTCTGTTTCAGATAATAAATTAATTGCTTCATTAGCAGCTACAATAAGACCGGCTTTATCTTTAATTGTAATTGTTGCTTTACTGGCATCTTTCCAAAATACTTTACCATTTTCATATATAAAATCACCTAAATGCTTTGGAAAAGCAACATTATTATAAACTAATTCATTTTTTGAAGATGACCCAAAACTATTAACTCCTTTTTTTAACCAAAACAATCCTTCTAAATTCAACCAGCCATTGGGTTCCTTCAACTCGGCTATTCTAATATCGTGCCATTGTTCTACTGCTTTAAAATAGGTATTGGTTTGCGCAAAAAGGGTGAAAGAAAAAAAAATAAAAATAGAAGCAATTGAAAATTTTCTCATTTTATGTAAATTAATCGGCTAAAAGATTGTGTAAGAAGTTGATTGACTTTATATAAGTCAATTTGAAGCTTCAAAATTAAACTATTTTAATTAAATTTATGTTGTAACATTTTAAGTGTATGAAAAAAATATTTTTTATTCTGTCCCTATCTGCTTTTTTCTTTGCTTGTAAAAAAGAAACAGCAGCGCCTGAACCAACATCAATCACTAATCCAAATGTAGCTGCGAATAAATGGATCCACGAAGTAATGAGTTATTATTATTTATGGAATGATAAAATGCCAAGCTTAACAAGTACCAAAACAGAAGCTAAGCCAACAGATTATTTTTATACACTTTTAAACGATTATGGTAAAACAGATCGTTTTTCTTGGATTGACGAAAGTTATACCAATTTACAGAATCAATTAAATGGTATTAATACTGTATTAGGTATTAAAAACAATGCCTTTTACACAGATGATACTAAAACAAATCTAGCATTTGTGCTGGCCTATGTATTAAAGGGAAGCCCTGCAGCGAAAGCTGGATTAAAAAGAGGTGATATTATATTGAAAGTAGATGACCAAGCTATCACTAGCACAAACTATACGACCATTTTAGCCAATCAGACTTTAAAGCTTGGGCTTGCTGATTTTGTGGGCGGCGCATTTGTATCCAATGGCAAATCTGTTTCAGTTACAAAAGTAGAATTGCAAACCAATCCAATTTTAGCTGATACCATAATTTCATGGTCGGGAAAAAAAGTAGGCTACCTTGCTTATAGTCAATTTTTAACAAGCTTTGATGATAGCTTGAGAGCGCTATTTGGTCGCTTCAAATCTGCAGGCGTCAATGAATTGGTTTTAGACTTTAGATACAATGGAGGTGGTTATGTGGTGTCTTCGGATTTAATTACCAACTTAACAGTAAAAGATGCCGCTGCTAAAGTGGGAAAATTGATGAATAAAAAAGTATATAACCCTACTTATACCGCTTATTTAGAAAAAAATTCTGGCACGAGTGCATTTGAAACCTTATTCAAGTCCGAACCAAATAACCTTGGTACACTCAATCGTGTATTTGTTTTAACTGCAGGCAATACGGCTTCCGCAAGTGAATTGGTGATCAATAATTTAAAACCATTTATGGAGGTGATTTTAATTGGAGAGAATACCTACGGCAAAAATGTAGGCTCATTCACCATCACCGATCCCAATAAAAGATGGGACTATGGACTGCAACCAATTACTTTTCTTACAACCAATGCGATTGGAGAATCTAATTATGGGACTGTCACTGGTTTTACACCTAATTATATTTTAGCTGATAATGTCTTACCTTATAAGACTTTGGGGAATCCAAGTGAAACCTATTTTAGTAAAGCATTAAGCATTATTGGCACTGTCGCATATCAACCAAGTTCTACAGAGCGAACTCAAAAATATATCCGAACTTTGGCAAGTAAAGAATCCTTTTCTGATAACAAATGGTTAGATAGAAAAGAGATGTGGATGGACCCAAAATAATCAATCTATGAATTTAAATATACAAGTTTTTGTAACTGGAGGCACATTTGATAAAGCGTATAATGAGTTAAATGGTAATCTTTATTTTAAAGAAACACATTTGCAGGAAATGCTTCATTTAGGTAGGAGCAATTTAAATCTCTCTATAGAAACTTTAATGATGAAAGATAGTTTAGATTTTATAGAGGCCGATCGTGCTATCATTGCTGCTGCATGCAATGCAACTTCTGCAGAAAAAATTGTGATTACACATGGCACAGACACTATGACTATCACTGCACTGTATTTACAAAAACATTGTCCCCATAAAACAATTGTACTCACAGGTGCAATGATCCCTTATAAGTTTGGTAGTTCTGATGGTTTATTTAATTTAGGTAGTGCACTCGCATTCACACAAGTATTACCAACAGGCGTTTATATTGCCATGAATGGCAAATATTTTGAAGCAGATAAAGTCAGAAAAAATACTGAAAAGGGCGAGTTTGAAGCAATCTAAAATTGCCTAGCCTACCCTGCTAGCTCCTAATGATAGTTTATTTATGCAGTAACAGCATTCCACAACTTAGCGCGTATTTGTAAAGCTTCAATTGAAGCTTGTTCTGCTTCCTTCCACTTTGCTGCATCATCTCCACAAAGTTCTGACACCATTTCCAGAGCTAGATGACTGTGGTGGCCACCATCTACTTCGATATGTCGCTCGATATAGTATTTAAAAATGGATACTTTTTCTGGAGATTCTGCTACTAATTTTTCTAGTAAGCGTGTAAACATGTCTGGAATTAAATCCTCTCTCCCAAAAGTAAACACAGCTGCTTGTACATGCGCTGGTGCATGGTTTACAATTTTGAAAGTAAAGTTCAAAAAGTCTTTTACGGAATCTGCACAAGCTAATTGCTGAATAGCAGTCTCGATACTTAATCCTGATTGAAGTGACTGCATTAATCCTTGTATCGCATTGGTAGATGCCCCCATTTGTTGCATCGCTTGTTGGTACAATTCAAAATGACTAATACGGTTATCAAAAGCATCTACATCGGATTCTTCACCCAATACAATTTCATTGATTAAATACCTTGTATTTGCCGATCCAACAGGCACCCATGGCGTTTGTACACAGGTTAATTTTTGTTGTAAGGATTTAAGTAAACTCATAAAATCCCATACAGCAAACACATGCACTTCTGCAAATTTTTGTAGTTCTGATAATGTCTGTATTTGATGGTATACAGGATGTTGTAATAATTGCGCTCTGCTTGGCTCTATCGCTATTTTTAATTGCTGTATGCTTGTATTCATAAGGTGTTTTGAAGACCGCAAAGTTAGGTAAATATAAAAACAACGTTAATGCTGTTTAACATATATTATATATGAGCCGCGATGTTTAAACTTTTTTTATAAATTGTTTTTAATTTAAAAATAGATATTAAATTTTATTTTGGCAAGGCTGTCAATACTAATTTTAAGAAACCGTCAATTGATTTGTCATCCATCCATTTGATGACTGCAACAATATCATTTTCCCTATCCACATAAATGGCATTGGTACCATTACCAATATGTGCATAGGCCGTTGCTGGTGCCGATGGATACATTTTTTTGTCGGTATTTAAAAAATAATTCATAAAGCCATACCCCGTATTTGCACTTGTTGGTGTTTGTGATTTTTTGATCCAATCCTGTGGAATAATTTGTTTGCCATTCCAATTGCCATTTCTCAAAGTAAGCAAACCGAATCTAGCCATATCATAAGCATTAATAAATAAGCCACCTCCAAAATGTCCACCACCACTTACTGACTGAATCATTTTGCCATCCAACACAACCCATGCATTTTTATAGCCTGTCCAAGCCCATGTATTACTAGCCCCAATAGGTTGCATCACTTGTTCTCTTAGCACTTCTGGTAAAGGTTTTCTCCAAACTGTGGTGGCTGCTAGTGCTAAAGCATTGACCCTAGTGTCATTGTATTTATACACTGTACCTGGTTCAAAACGTTTTCTTGTGGTCCACTCCTCTGGTTTATCAGAAGGTCTGTCTGCCCAATCTGGCTTACCCCATAATACACCCTCCCAATCACTTGTTTGTCTCAATAAATGATTCCAATTTATTTTTCTGTTGTGTTCGGTCTCAAATGGATAAATGAATGCTGTTGGAGCGATCGGATTTTGATCTGTTGTTACTGAAGTATTTACAATTTCAATGGGAGGAAGATAAGGGTATACTTTGTCTTCGATGGATCGTATCAATCCCTTTTCTACAGCTAATCCCACCACAGTAGATAACATACTTTTTGTTACACTATTCACCATTTCTACTGCAGACAAATCGCCCCATGCTGCAATGATATAGCCTTTGTATACAATCACACCAGCAGCGGGACCACGGCTTGCCATTGGACCTATTGGATCTGAAAATGGTTCTTTGCCAAATTGCATCGCTTGTGTAAGCATTAAATTTTTTGGATATTTTGTCTCATGCGTCAATGCATATTGAACCGCATCATGGATCAAATTACTGTCTACGCCTAAACTAGTTGGCGTTTTTCTTTCCCAATTGTTTACAGGAGGAAAATAAGTTTTGACTTGTGCACTTGCAGCTACACCAATACAAAGTAAAAAAAGTACAAATTGTTTTTTCATATAAATAGAAGTCTTGAAATTATTTTAATTGGGTGGTGTCCACTCTTGTTGGCGTATCTTTTCCTGCAATAATAGAACCAGCGCTTAAAGCAATTGCTTTAATGATTTCATTCATATTATCTAGATCCAAAGTTTCTATTTGATCCGATGCTTTATGGTAATTGGGTTCTGAATCCATTTTAGATGTAGAGATGGTATGGGCAGCTACACCTAGTCTAGCCAGTGTTGCATTGTCTGATCGGTAAAATAAATTTTGTTCTGTATAGGGATCTGGATAAAATTTAAAATTAGATTCCTCTAAATTTTTCTGCAAAATAGCGCCCATGCTGGTTTTATCAAATCCAGTGATATAAGCACTATTCTTGCCCCACTTACTTTCTGTACCAATCATTTCGATATTAAACATAGCAACCACTTTAGTTGGATCCAATTGCTTTGAAAAATATTGTGCACCATATCCACCTACTTCTTCCGCAGTGAATGCGGCAAATAAAATGGTGCGTGCATTGTTATTAAGTGCCTTATAATATTTAGATAGCATGATCATGGCAGTTGTTCCTGCAGCATCGTCGTTAGCGCCATTATAGATAGAATCGCCGTTGATCATATTTTTTGAATTCACACCTAAATGATCGTAATGTCCGGAGAAAATAACATATTCATTTGGCAAAGTTTTTCCAGGAATCATGGCCACCACATTGGCTAATTTCATGGACTCTATTTGATGGCTAGCTTGTATGTTAAATTTAACTGGCTGCGTGTTGGTTAATATAAAAACGATGGTTGCTTGATTGGAAGCTAAATTATTTTTAAAACGTATGAGTCTACTAAAGTTTTGTGTATGCGACTCGTCTACTAGCACGATCATTTTTTGATTTGTACCAATCATTTTTGCTGCCGCCTGATTTAAATTTTCTCCTGCAGCTATTTTTGAAACCATATATCCCGAAGCTTCGGTAACCTTGATTTCTGGTTCAACAGTAACTACAACTACTAGTTTATTGTCAATAGCAGCGCCATCTATCGTTGCAGACAAGCTGATAAATTTTGGTCTGTTAATGGCAAAAGATTGTAAGAAATTATTGTCTCCTTTTAAAGACTTTAATCCTGTAGACTCAAATTCCTTTGCGATAAATGCAGCTGCTTTATCGATACCTGGACTAAAAGTTCTGCGGCCTTCCATTTCATCTGAAGCTAAAACGCGCTCTATCCTTTCTGTTTCTGACTTAGTAATTATTTTATTAATCATTTGGCTAATACCTAAACAAGGGATTAACAGTGTGATACATATTAATTTAATCATTTTCATTTTGTATGTTTTAGAATTGCTTTAAAGATAATTTCATTTTGAATGCAAATGAAAAAAATCATGAAGCCTCAAAAAAATAACTACTTTAAACTTTTGAATTTAATATTTGTTTAAATTGCTAACAAATCACTTGCATGCCGCTAAGCCCCCTCTCTAGCAGTAAAGGACTTGAGACCTATCAAGGACCTTGGAATAAGCAAACAACAACTCATTTATTAAATAGAGTACTATTTGGCGCAAAGTATGCAGAAATTCAACAATTTTTAGCAAAGGGATTAACCACTTCGGTAACAGAATTACTCAACCCAACAGCGCCTTTTCCGAATCCTCCAGTCAACGAATACAATACAGCTACCGTTATAGACCCAACTGTTGCGCCAGGAGCAACTTGGATCAATCAACCAACCAATGACGGCACCATCAATAGTTTAAGAAGGAATAGTTATAAAAAATGGCTAACTGGCGTGATGATTCATCAAGATGTGAGTATCAGAGAAAAATTGACCCTGTTTTGGGGCAATCATTTTGGAACAGAAGCGGATACCATTTCCATTGCCAATTATGTTTATGAACACCATGATACTTTAAGGAAAAATGCGCTTGGAAATTTCAAAACCATGATTAAGGCGGTCACTATTGATCCTGGTATGTTGAGGTACTTAAATGGTTACTTGAATGTAGCAACTGCTCCGGACGAAAATTATGGGAGGGAATTACAAGAACTCTTTACTGTTGGAAAAAACAATGCCACTCAGTATACAGAGTCAGATGTAAAAGCAGCTGCTAGAGTGTTAACAGGATGGCGAATCAATGCTAGTTTCAATAGTTATTTTGATGCAACAAGACATGATACGGGTAGCAAACAATTTTCTAGCTACTATAATAATAAAGTGATTACTGGAAAAGCAGGTGCTGCAGGGGCAGGAGAGACAGATGAATTAATAGACATGCTGTTTGCAAAAGAGGATATGGCAAAATATATCTGCAGAAGAATTTACAGATGGTTTGTGTTTTATTATATCGACGAGACCGTAGAAAAAAATATCATTACACCACTTGCTACGATTTTTAAAAATAATAATTTTGAAATCAAGCCCGTATTGACAGCGCTTTTTAATAGTGCTCATTTTTATGATCCTATCTACATTGGATGTCAAATTAAAAGTCCGATTGACCATGTCATTGGCACTTTGCGTAAAACAAATGTCGTTTTTCCAAATTCAACGACGGATTACGCAGACGCTTACTTACAATTCAATAATATGGTGGGTCAAATAACAAGCTTTGGACAAAACCTTGCCGATCCGCCGAATGTAGCTGGCTGGCCCGCGTATTATCAGTCACCAGAATATGGTGAATTGTGGATCAACGCCGATACCTTACCTAAGCGAAATAAATTTACCGACTTGATGATTGAGACAGGCTATACCAGAAATGGAAGAAAGGTCATTATAGATTTAATCCCTTTTGCAAAAACTATTTCGAGTAGCCCTTCCAATCCCAATCAATTGATACAAGATGTTTTTGATCTTTTAATTTCTACCGAAATAGATCAAACAATAAAAGACAATTTAAAAAAACAAATTTTATTAAGTGGTCAAACAACAGATTACTATTGGACAGAAGCTTGGACGAGCTACCAGGAAAATCCAACTACAATCAATTTTAATTTAGTGAACAATCGATTGAAAGCACTTGTAAAATATATTATGAACCTGCCAGACTATCAATTAAGTTAAATGAAAAGAAGCACTTTTATACGCAATAGTCTTGCAGTCATTACACCTACCGTTATTAGCGGCAATCCAATACATGTATTAAACAATCATAGTATGGTAGAGCCAGCTGTACTAGCGAATGTAAACAATGATAGGGTGCTTGTAATTATTCAATTGAATGGAGGGAATGATGGACTGAATACCGTGCTTCCTATTAGTCAATATGGCGCTTACTATAATGCAAGGACCAATATTGCCATCCCCGAAAAAAAGATACTGGGTTTAAATGGATTTGATGGTACGGGATTACATCCATCTATGACCGCCATGCAAAGATTATTCAATGATGGACAGCTTGATGTTGTTCAGGCAGTGGGTTATCCTCAACCTAATTTTTCGCACTTTAGAGCAACCGATATTTGGATGAGTGGCTCAGATAGCACCCAATATTTAAACACAGGATGGGTCGGTCGTTTTTTAGATAATAATTACCCAGGCTTTCCAGATAATTATCCAAATGAAGTTGATACAGATCCCCTAGCCATTCAAATTGGTTCAATGACTTCGCTTACTTGCCAGGGTCCAATCGTTAATATGGGCATGAGTATTTCTGACCCAAGTTCATTTTATAATTTATTTGATGGGGTTGAGCAAGCTGTTCCAAATACCAATGCAGGTTATGAATTAAGTTTTATCAGAAGAATTTCAAAGCAGACCAATAAATATGCAACGCGTATTAAAGCCGCTTCTGACGCTGTGAAGCAACAAGTCACATATCCTAATACAAGTCTTGCCAATCAATTAAAAATTGTATCGAGATTGATTAAAGGTGGATTAAAAACAAAAATCTATTTAGTGAATTATGGAGGATTTGATACGCACGCTGGTCAAGCGGTGGCAACAGATACCTCCACTGGTACACATGCTAATTTACTAGGTGCCGTATCGGAGGCCATCGGTGCTTTTCAGAATGATATTAAAAATCAAGAGATCGAAGATAGAGTGATTGGTATGACCTATTCTGAATTTGGAAGAAGGATAAAATCCAATGCAAGTGGTGGCACTGACCATGGCGCTGCTGCTCCATTATTTTTATTTGGTAAAAATGTTCGTGGTGGTGTTTTTGGTGAAAATCCAACCATACCTGCAAACGTCACTGTTGGCGATAATGTGCCTTATCAATATGATTTTAGAACCATTTATAATTCGATCTTAAAAAATTGGTTCTGTGTAAAGGATTCGGATAAACAACAAATCATGCTCAAAGATTTTCCAACTCTAAATTTAATCAATGCAAGTGCGTGTGCGGTTGAAATAAAAAATCCTGTTTTTGAAAAAAATGCAATGATTGTAGCTTATCCAAATCCTTTTTCAAGTCAATCTAGGATAGAATTTAAAACAGAAGGAGGACATACTTTAGTTCAGTTACTTGATACTTCTGGAACGGTCATGAAAGTATTAGTAGACGCAACTTATAGTTTTGCTGGCATGAATAGCGTCACATTGATTGGTGGTGAATTAAAACCTGGCGTGTATTACATTAGAATTCAAAATGGGATACATCAATATGTCAAGACCCTCATTAAACTATAAACTGAAAATAAAGTTGTATTAAACTTTTTGATTTCTTTTTGGTCTAACTTCAAACTGCATGACGGACCAAGCACTCATCATACAATTTCAAAACGGCGACTCAAAAGAGGATGCATTTACGCAGTTGTTAAAAAGACATCGCGAGCCTGTATTTTTTCAAATAAAGAAAATGGTATTGGAACATGCAGACGCAGATGATATTGCACAGGCTGTTTGGATCAAAGTATGGAACAAACTAGATGGTTTTAAGCAAGAAAGTGCCTTTAGTACTTGGCTATTTAGGGTAGCTTATAACGAAACCCTCAACTTTATAGCCCAGAAAAAGCGTTTGAAGACACAGGCTGCACAAAATGAGTTGGACCATAATTTGGATCACCCTTCTGACCAAAATGGATTAAAAGAGACCGAAATTCAGATTAAATTGGAGCGTGCTATTGCAGAATTGCCTGAAAAACAACGATTTGTGTTTTTGTTAAGGTATTATGAGGCTTTTGACTACGAAAAAATCGCCTCTATTACCGGTACAACCGTTGGCGGTGCCAAGGCTAATTATCACCAAGCGGTCAAAAAAATGACCCTTTTTATAGAACAAGCTTAAACCTTTGACCTAGAAAAAGGTCTAAATTAGGCTATGAACGACATGAAAGATATGGAAAACGAATCAATTTCAAAAGGATTAGAAGAAGCCCTTAAAAACTTTGGGTCTAAAAACAAGCAGGTGCCTGCGGGGTATTTTGATCAATTTGAGCTGGATATAATGCAAAAAATCAAAGCAGAAAAGCAAGCGCCACTTAAAGCTCGTATTGTTTCCCTGTTTTCAAATCAAAAAAAGTACTTGGTTGCTGCAAGTTTACTTTTTGCTATTGTCACTGGATCTCTTTTTTTAAATAAGGTAGAAAATACGAATGCTTCAGAAGCTAAAGTAGCCATGATTGACATTGAAACCTTACCTGACGAATTGATTGAAGCCTACGTCAAGAATAATGAGCTTGTGGCCGAAGTAGAATGGAATAGCGCGATAGAAGCAGCCGGAACTAATTTAACATCAACCAATAATTAAAAAGATTAAAAATAATGAATCAACTTATTTTAAACTATTGTAAAGAAAAATCATCTAAATTTTAAATGCCATTTTATGAAAAAAATATTATGCCTCTTTAGTTTTATACTCACTGTTTTTGTAGCACAAGCACAAGGCAGAACAATGTATGGTCAAAACAGACAGCCTATGCGTGATAGATCAGGTATGGAAATGCCACCTCCGCCGCAAAGACCAATGACTAAAGAACAAAGAGAAAGATTAGAATTTTTTAGAATTCAATTCATATCTAAAAAATTAGATTTGACAGTTGCGGAAGCAGAAAAATTTTGGCCGGCATACAATGAACAAAAAGAAGCTAGCCAACGTTTAATGCAAGAGAAAAAAGAAGATGAAATTGAATTTCAAGAAGGTATGCTTTTGATAAGAAAGAAGTTTAAGAAAGACTTGATGCCAATTTTAAAATCAGAAGAAAGAGTGAACCTGGCTTTGAAAGTAGACAGAGAACTTTTAAATAAAATGCGCAACGAAATGATGCGTAGAAAAAGACCAATGGAATAAGTTCCATTTGGTACATTATAAGCGCATTAGCCGGGGGGCTAGTGCGCTTTTTTTATTTCACAAGTTCTAATTGGTATGCTTGAATCAATGCAGGATTTTCTGGGCTTAAAGTGAAACTTAATTTTAAATTATGTGTTGAACCTTCCAATATACAATAGCCTCTTAACTGATTTTCTGCAATCATTTTTCCAACAGATTGGATTTTTCCTGCTTGTTCAAATAATTCTTTAGCTTCTGCTTTTAATTCGTCCAATAAATAATCGTCAAAAAAGTTTTCTGCAAAGATGGCTGGAATATTTTCCCAGCTAGGAATAATTAGTAGCAATTCTTTTTGGCGTTGTTCAAGTATTGGAGATATGGATACAATTCTTGGTTGAAGCTTTGCTATTTTAACTAAGGTATCTAAAACAATTAAGTTCATTCTAGAAGTTGGCGCATAGGTATGGTTGGCAAAAAAGATCACACCCAGACCATATTCAGGTAGAAAACGCCAATTGCTACCAAAGCCTGGAAGTCCACCACTATGACCAATACTCGTTTTACCTTCCCCATCATGCATCCAATTTAATCCATAGCTATAACTAGATGTGGTCGCTAGTTTTTTACCAGATGGAAATTCATAATTTGGATTTAGATCAATGAAAGTATAAGGTTGATGCATTTCTCTGACAGTGCTTCTCTTAATCACTTTGTTTTCTGGCGCATTGCGCTCTGGCCAAGCAGCTTGATGCATTGCAACATATTTTGCAAAATCATCAATAGAGGTGATCATCCCACCCATAGCACCATAAATACCATCTTTTAATAAAGGCACATTCACCCAATTACCTTTGATGGTGCGATAACCCTTAGCTAAATTTTCTTTAGTGATGGTCCTGTATTCATAAGTCGTATGCTGCATCCCTAAAGGATCCAAAATGGCTTGTTTAATGTACGCATCATAAGTTAAACCAGATACCTGATGTATGATATAACCCAACATGGCAAAACCGAGATTGCTATATTCATAATAGGCGCCCGTTGTATTTGAAAACGAAAGTCCTTTTTCAATCAAAGCAATCAGATCTGCTTCAGAATCATCCAATTGTCTGTCTCCCCATGGATTGTCCTCGGGGAAGCCCGCCTGATGTGACATTAAGTGACGAATGGTGATGGGTGCGCCATCTTTTGTCAATACCTGACCCTTCATGGCTGGAATATATTGATGAATTGGGTCATCTAATTTTAATTTCCCTGCATCTCTTAATTGCAAAATAGCCATGGTAGTAAAGCTTTTAGACATAGATGCGATACGGAACATGGTCTGGTCATTTGCAGGAATTTTATCCTCAATATTGGCCCATCCTTCGGCTTTTTTAAATAATAATTCTCCGTCCAACACAATGGCAAATGCATAGGCAGGAAAATGATGCTTAAGTGCATAGTCTTTATATAAATCAGCCACTATGGGCATCGCAGCTTGCAGTTTTGCCTTTCTATTTTCATCTGCAAATGCAGCAGGTTTAAACTGATTGGTGGTTTGAGCATATCCATTGATATACATTAATGGAGCAAAAAATAAAGCGGCAAATAGGGCTGTTTTCATGGTCATGATTTCATCACAAATTAGGCTTTAATTCAAAAAAATGTATTAATTTCCTACACTTAATATACAACTATGCGTAAACAACTTTTTTTAGTATTGCTTGCCTTGCCCCTTTTTATTTTTGGTCAACAAAAAGCCAATTATGATTTAGCCGCAAGATTTTCTCCAAAGAAATTGGATAAGATGATTTTTTCTTTATCCGTTGATCCTCATTGGTTAAAACAGTCCAATAAGTTTTGGTACATGTATGAAACAAGTGAAGGAAAACAATGGATGATAGTAGACCCTGTAAAAAACGAAAAGAAGGCGATGTTTGACAAAGATCAACTTGCTGCTGCTTTAACAAGAATCATCAAGGATCCATTTGATGCACAACATCTTCCAATTGACTCTTTAAAGTTTATAAAGGATGAGAACTGGATTCAGTTTGAAGTAAAAAGTAGCATTGAAATAGATAAGCCAGGTGCTAAGAAAGATGCTAAAGCAGAAAAAATTAAAAAAGTATTTTACTTTGAATATAATTTGAATACGGCACAATTAAATGAACTCGTTGGATTTGTAAAGCCTAAGAGAAAACCAAATTGGGCGAATATATCACCAGATCAATCTAAAGTTGTTTTTGGTCGTAACTATAACTTATATGTCATGGACAAAGCAAATTATGAAAAAGCTTTGCTCAATGAAGACGATAGTACGATTGTTGAAACAGCCATTACAAAAGATGGTATTCAAAACTATAGCTGGCATAACGAAGGTGGTGCAGGTGGTGGAGGCGAAACAAATGTAGATGCAGAAAAAAATAAAAATAAGAGAAAACCTGTTGCTGGATATTGGAGTGAAAATAGTAAACAGCTTGCTATTGTAAAAGTAGATAATAGGAAAGTGAAAGATTTATGGGTCATCAATAGCATTGCAGATCCAAGACCAACGCTTGAAACCTATAAGTACTGGATGCCAGGCGAGAAAGATGCACCAGTTGATCATTTAATGTTAGTGGACATGATGAATTATACCAATAAAGAAATCAATGTATCACTCTATAAAGATCAAGACATTGCATTATGGAATAAGTCTGCTGCTGTGAATGCAAGAGATGATGAATTCAGACCAATGATTTGGTTAGGAACCAATGAGCAATTATACCTTGCAAGAACAAGCCGTGATTTAAAAAAGATTGACCAATGTATAGTGAACACAACAACTGGCGAGGTCAAAGTATTGGTAGCAGAAGAATTAAATACTTCTATTGAAATTAAGAAGCCTGAATTAATTAAAAATGGTGCAGAAGTTGTTGAATGGAGTGAGCGTGACGGATGGGCACATTTATATTTATATGATGGTCAAGGAAAATTAAAAAATCAAATTACTCAAGGTGCATGGCATGTAGAAGAAATCATTAGCGTGGATGAAACTAAGAGAGTGGTTTATTTTTCTGCAAATGGTAAGGAATCAATCAGTGGTGGTGGTAAAGAAGATCCTTATTACATGCATTTATACAAAATCAACTTAGATGGATCTGGCATGCAATTATTAAACCCAGGTAATTTTGATCATAGCTTTAGCTTGAATGATAACAATACTTATTTTGTAAATACCTCTTCAAGAGTGAACACCACTCCTGTATCAAGCTTACATAGCGCTGATGGAAGAAAATTAATGGATTTAGAAACAGCCGATTTAAGAAATTTAATGGCATCTGGTTATAAATTTCCTGAAACATTTAAGATAAAGGCAGATGATGGTATCACTGATTTGTATGGTGTAATGTATAAGCCTTATGATTTTGATAGTACTAAAAAATATCCAATCATAGAGTATGTTTACCCAGGTCCGCAAACAGAGTCTGTAAATAAGTCTTTTAGCAAGGGTATGGATCGTATTGACCGTTTGGCTCAATTGGGATTTGTGGTGGTAACAATGGGTAATAGAGGCGGTCACTATGCAAGAAGCAAATGGTACCATAATTATGGCTACGGTAATTTAAGAGATTACGGTCTTGCCGATAAAAAAGCAACAGTGGAGCAATTAGCAGATAGATTTAGTTTCATTGATAGAAACAAAGCGGGTATCCATGGTCATAGCGGTGGTGGATTCATGAGTACTGCTGCGATATTGGTTTATCCAGATATCTTTAAGGTAGCTGTAAGTAACGCAGGTAATCATGATAATAGTGTGTACAATAGATGGTGGAGTGAAAAGCACCATGGCGTGAAAGAAAATATCTCTGAAAAAGGCGATACCACATTCAGTTATATGATTGATAAAAACCCAGACTTAGCTAAAAACTTAAAAGGAAAACTATTATTGATTCATGGGGAGATTGATAACAATGTACACCCTGCCAATACAATAAGAGTGGTGAATGCTTTGATTAAAGCCAATAAGCGCTTTGACATGTTAATTCTTCCAACACAAAGACACAGTTTTGGAGATATGAACGAATATTGGTTCTGGAGAACTGCAGACTATTTCTCTAAATATTTAATGGGGGATAACACAGAGCGCTCTGTAGATATTGATGAATTAAATAAAGATGTAGAAAGAAAAAAATAAAATGATGATTTATATTGATTGGATTAAATAGATTCATAGTTTAATTAGCAAAAAACGCTCCGAAATTTCGGAGCGTTTTTTATTTTAAATAGCGTTCACATTTTTTCCAATACCCAAAAAAGCTTGGGTAATAGCCATTCACTTGAGGAAATAACCAATCTCTTGCTTCTTGAATGCCTTTATAATGTAAGGTTGTTGGGTGTTCTTTAAAATAAAGAATACACTTGCTATTTTCTGAAGCAGCATCTGTTACATTTTCAGTGGATGAAGTTTTTTTTAATACTTGATTTAGATCTTCAAAGTTGCCTATAAATATTTGAATGCCTGGAATATTGGTTGTAGCTAGGTCAATCACAAATTGTAATACTTTTTCTGTCACAGGAAATTGATCAAAATGATTGGGCTCTAGTAATAAGATGCGATGCACTACTTCACCATTATGCCATAGCGGATCCAAATTAAAACTATTGTAAATACAAAAGGGTTGATTGGCCAAAACTTGATTGGCATCAAACATATTTGCTGTGTTTTTATGTTGGATTTTTTTAAAAATAGCAGTCATGTCTAACTCGAATTCTTGATCCAAAGGATCTGTCCAATTGACTGAAAGATTTGGTTGAATGGTATTGGAATGATTATAAATAGAAGTTTGCAAATTTTCGTATTCAGTATCTAAAAATGTGCCTAGTTGTTTGGTGTTGGTGTATTTATTGATATTTTCTTGATTGGCGATATACTGCTTACTACTAAATGTACCCGCTACCCATTGCCAACTTAAAAAGTTTGCAGCAGGATCATGGTCTAATAAGTTGGCATACATCCATTTGGCACCAGGCGACCATGCCGCTTTAAAAATATTTGAATGCAACATCGAAATATACATACGTACATGATTGTGCATCATCCCATGCGCATACAAATGCTGTATGGCATTGTCAAGTGCTTGAATACCCGTATTACCCTCACTAATTGGTTTCGGTAGCGCTTGTAATACAACATTAGATTGTTCTGATTTTAGATCTTGTAAAATTAGATTGCCCTTTTGTTGCCAAACTCTTTGGAAATACTCCCGCCATGCCATTTGTTGCATTAAACCTATCCATTCCTGTTGATGATGCTTGGTCTTGAGTTGCTCCATCACCAGCACTGGACTTAATAAGCCCCTAGAGATATAGGGCGACCAGTTGGTCACAGCCCCATTGGTGTAATTCCTAGTGGCATGGTATTTACCAGGCTGGTATGCTTTCACCTGCTCTAAAATGGATGCATAGTTCAAATTCATGAATTGTATTATTAGTCGTAAAGAATGAACAATTTTAACTGTAAAATGTTTAAAATGGATGCAGGTTCAACTCGTATTTCCACATCAACTTTATGACCAATCCGAAATAGGTATTGGTGGCGGTGATTTTTATATCATTGAATCTGATCTTTTTTTTCTTCAATACCATTTTCACCAACAAAAGCTAATATTTCATAGAGCATCTATGAAATATTATGTCGAACAACTTACACAAAAAGGGCATCACTGTCACTATATTGATGCGCAGGACCCAAATGCTAGCATTACTAACTTGGTTAATTTGCTTAAGTCAAAGAGCGTACAAAAAATAAAATTATATGATCCTTGTGATTATTTGTTAGATGAACAATTAAAAAAAGCTAGCAAGCAAAATGGTATTGAATTAATTTACTTACCGAGTCCTAATTTTTTAAATAGTTTACCAGAAAGTGTGGAGCTACTAGGTAATAAGAAAACTTATTTTCAAACGAGCTTTTATACAGAACAACGTAAACAAAGAAATATTTTAATTGAGTCAGACGGAAGCCCCGTTGGTGGACAATGGAGTTTTGATGCGGAGAACAGAAAAAAAATTCCAAAAAATACAACTATCCCTACACTTCATTTTTTTGAGTCCAACGAATACATTGAAGAGGCAACGCAATATGTAAAAGCGAATTTTAAAAACAATCCAGGTCAATCTAATGCGCCTTTTAGTACTGGAAAAAAAGATTTATATTATCCCGTAACACATGCCGATGCAAAAAAAGCAATGAACTTATTCATTGCAGAAAAGCTTGATCAGTTTGGCATTTATGAGGATGCGATGGTAATAGCAGAAAAAACTTTATTTCATAGTGTACTAAGTCCATTGATCAATGTGGGCTTAATTCAACCGATTGAATTTTTAAATGCTTTACTAAAAGCGTATCAAAAAGGAAAAGCGCCCATCAATAGTATCGAGGGGATTATTAGACAAATCATTGGATGGAGAGAATTTGTACAATTGACTTATCGCAAAATTGGAAGTCAACAAAGAACAAAAAATTTCTGGGGCTTTACTAAAAAAATGCCACAATCTTTTTATGATGGTACAACTGGAATTGCACCAATAGATATTAGTATTAAAAAATTATTAGAGTCAGGCTACAACCATCATATCGAAAGACTGATGGTCTTGGGGAATTTTATGTTGCTCTGCGAAATAGCACCAGACGATGTATACCAGTGGTTTATGGAAATGTACATTGATGCTTATGATTGGGTAATGGTGCCCAATGTCTATGGTATGTCTCAATTTGCAGATGGAGGTATGATTACGACCAAACCCTATATATGTGGATCTAATTATTTAATGAAGATGGGTGACTTCCCTAAAGGCGAATGGCAGGCCATATGGGATGGTTTATTTTGGCGCTTTTTATCCAAGCAACGGGTTGTGTTTGCAAAAAATCCAAGATGGGCAATGTTGTTAAGTACTTGGGATAAAATGCCGGAAGAAAAAAGAGCGCATCATTTAAACAATGCAGAACAATTTTTACTAGATTTAAAATAATTAAGCATCCACGATACAGATGAAGCATATACCAGCAGAACCGATTTTAAAACCCGAATGGGTCGAAAAAGATAGAGACCGTATCATTGAAATGGCCTGGGAGGATCGTACACCTTTTGAAGCAATTCAATTTCAATTTGGATTGAGTGAAAAAGAAGTGATTGAATTCATGCGAGCTAACTCTAAGCCTTCTAGTTTTAGAATGTGGCGTAAACGCATGGCTTCCCGAAAAACCAAGCATGCTGTATTAAGAAGTACAGATGTCATTCGATTTAAATGTAGTAGACAAAAAACGAGTGGTAATAAAATTTCAAAAAGATAGCGCGACTTAAAAGTCGCGCTATCTAATTTTCTATTAAAGATATTTTATTAATTTCTATAGGAGGCTTAAAAAAGCATCATTTTTTAGGCTTCTGCTTCTTACAACCCTCGCTACAATACTGTACTTCATCCCAGCATCGTTCCCATTTTTTTCGCCAACTAAATGGACGTCCGCAGGCTTTGCAAATTTTTTCAGGCAGATTTTGTTTTTTAACGCCTTTCATTATATGGTAATAATTGGCTGTCCTTCTTTTACCCATTCATTGATACCACCACTATAATTGGCAATATTGGTATAGCCCTCTTTAATAAGTAAAGAGTAACCTATTGCAGCTCTATCGCCACCTTGACAATGCATAATCACTGGCTTGTCTTTTGGTACTTGATCTAAGTTTTGCAATAAAGTGCCGACAAATACATTTTTTGCACCTGCAATATGTCCGCTGTTAAATTCAGCAACACCTCTAATATCAATGATTTGGGCCTCTTTATTTGCTTTTACTATATCAATCGTTACCATATTAGATGTTGACAATGCTCCAGCATATAATTCGTTGAGCTTACCTGCATCTACAAATCCAAAAATATTATCTAATCCAATACGCATTAATTTTCTTGTTAGATCGTCCATTTGATGTGGCTCTGCAACTAAAATAAATTGCTCATCATAAGAAACAAACCAACCCATCCAAGTAGCAAATGCGTTGTTACCTTGAATATTGATACTGCCTGGAATGAAACCATTTTGAAATGCTAATTTACTTCTTGTATCAATGACTTTGATGCCCTTATCCATAGCAGATTTTAAATCCGCATTCAATAATTCTTTAATCTTTGGCACTTCGGTTAACAAAGGTCGATTGACTTTATTCAATTCCTTCATTTTTGCAAAGTACTTAGGCGGTTCTGGTTGGTCTGTCAATAAAAATTGAATAAATCCTGCTTTGTCTGCTCCGTATTGAAACGCCCAATTTCTTTTTTTCTCATATCCTATTGTGGTGCTTGGTACAGCGCCCAAAGCCTTGCCACAAGCAGATCCGGCGCCATGCCCAGGCCATACTTGAATGAAATCTGGCAAGTCCGAAAACAAATGAATTGAATTATACATTTGTTCAGCACCTTTTTCTTGTGTACCTATTAATCCTGCAGCTTTTTCTAATAAATCTGGTCGACCTACGTCTCCCACAAATACGAAATCACCTGTAAATAACATCACAGGCTCTTTACTAGCAGGCGTATCCGTTAATAAAAAACTAATACTCTCTGGCGTATGTCCTGGAGTATGCAAAACTTCAATTTTTAAATTTCCAATGATTACCTCTGAACCATGCTTTAAACCCTCATGTGCAAATTCGTATTCCCAACCAGGACCACCTTCGTCTGATAAATACATTTTCGCACCTGTTACAGCAGCTAGTTCGCGAGAACCAGTTAAAAAATCGGCATGAATATGGGTTTCAAAAATATGAGTGATCTTTAAATTTTGCTCTTTTGCGATTTCTAAATAGGTATCAATATCCCGCTTTGGATCTATGACTGCTGCCACGCCTGCTTTTTGGCAACCAATGAAATAACTTGCTTGCGCTAAGGTTTTATCAAAAATATATTGGAAATACATACTACAAATTTACATAAAAATTGACTTAGAAAATTTAAAAGCCAATAAGAACCTTTTATACTTTAAATTGTGTACCAATGGGCAGGTATAAAATACTACTCATATTTAATATTTCAATTTTACTAAATAGGCATCATGGAAATTGTAGGTTACCTAGCAGCTATTTTAATTGGTATTTTTTTAGGGTTGATAGGAGGAGGTGGAAGTATTCTTACCATACCTATTTTAGTCTATTTGTTTCATATAGACCCCATGTCTGCGAGTGCTTATTCTTTATTCATAGTAGGTACAACTAGTCTTGTTGGAGCTTGGCCAAAGTACAAACAAGGTTTTGTAAATATAAAAACAGCAATTATTTTTGGAATACCCTCTATTCTTATCGTTTTTATCATAAGAAAATTTGTACTTCCCACTGTTCCTATTCAATTAGGGGAACTTGCAGGTACACCAATAACAACCTCTTTAATTATGATGTTGTTATTTGGTGTATTGATGATAGCGGCTTCTTTAAGTATGATATTATCAAAATCAAGTTCGGATTTAATTCCTGATACAAAGCAACAATTCAATTACCCAATGATTCTATTAGAGGGAATATTGGTTGGCTTAATTAGTGGTTTACTTGGTGCGGGAGGTGGTTTTTTAATTATTCCAGCCTTGGTTTTATTTAGTAAGTTACCTATGAAACAAGCTGTCGGTAGCTCCTTAATCATTATCGCAGCGAATTCATTATTAGGATTTATGGGAGACCTTGGACATCATGTAATTAACTGGACTTTATTATTTTCTATTACTGCACTTGCAATTGTAGGAATATTGATTGGTGATCAATTAAGTAAAACCATTGAAGGAGCTACACTTAAAAAAGGATTTGGCTGGTTTGTTTTATTGATGGGTTTGTACATCATAACACAACAATTGTTTTTTCCAATAAGCAATACGCACTAGTTAGGCAACTGAATTGTTACTTTTAAAAAAAGTAAACAAGGAGGCTGTAATGATTACACCAATGCCTCCCACGGTTATTCTAGCAAGTATAGGCGCTAAAGGACCTTGGGCGTTATAGATTCCCCATAAAGCCCAAGCCACTACTAAAGCAAAGGCGATTGATTTGAATTTTTTTAACATTAACACTGCAAGTAGGATAGCAATCAAAATCATTGCTGCACTCCAATAAACAGGCGCAATATTAAATGCAGTCCATTTATAAGCAACCAATAAGGCGGTGATATTGGCGATGGTGGCCACCGAGATCCAGCCTAAATAAACTATAAAAGGTGTTTGTAAAATAAATTTTTGAGTGCTAGTCAGTCCATTATCCATTGTGTTACTTTTCAAAAACAATTGAATGAGCGTGCTTAAAAACAACAACATAATCACCACCGACAATTCAATTTGTAAATAATGCCAAGCTAGGATCCAAGCCATATTCAATACGCAAGTCATCAAAAAATAAATATTGATACGCTCAATGAATATAAAAGCTTTAGGATGTTGTTGGCCTTTAATTGAAAAGTAAGTAAATCCAATGGTATAGGATAACAATAATAAATAAATCACACCCCAAATTGAAAATGTAAATCCTGCTGGCACAAATGCATTGGGATAAAAAGCAGATACCTGGCCAGTATTAAACCCATTGATAGGTAGAATATTGGCCAGAGCATTCACTGCAATCACACCTAAAAATAAAACCCAGGTGAGGATTATTTTCATTTTAAATATTTATTGAACCAATTGATATGTGCATTATGACGATGCACGATATAACTTGGAACACGGATGCCATGGTTTTGATTTGGATAGATAATCAATTCTGTTGGAATCCCTTCTGATTTAAACGCTTGGTACATTTGTTCTGCACCAATTACTGGCACATTAAAATCGGCTTGACTTGCCATGAACAAAACAGGCGCTTTGATATCCTTTACTTTAAAGAATGGGTAAGACAATGCCTCCCATTTTTTTGGATTCTCCCAAGGCTTCCCTAATTCTTCTTCATATTGCGCAATGTATTGATCAGATCCATACACCGAAATCATCAAAGAACTTCCAGCACCACTTACTCCAGCTTTAAATCGCTTATCTGTTGCAATGGTATAATTGGTCAAAATACCACCATAGCTCCATCCTGCAATGCCTAATCTATTTGGATCCGCGATGCCTTCCTTAATTAAATAATCTGCGGCACCCACAATATCTTTTACTTCCTTATTGCCCCAGTCAGCATTAATCGCACTGGTAAATGCAACACCTCTTCCGCTACTGCCACGATAATTCACATTGGCCACAGCATATCCCGCTTCTGCATAAATACGATTGGTCATGTCAAAAGAATAATCATCCTGTGCCACTGGACCACCATGGATAAACATAATCAATGGTAGGTTTTTTGCTCCGCTATCTGGTAAATGTAAGATACCAGAGACCAATGTGCCATCAGAGGAAATGGATTGAAAACCTTTGTGGTAACCTTTTTTCAAACTTGATACAAATGCATCTTGAAGGTGGGTCAATCTTTTAGTCAATTTATTTTGATAGCTATAAATTTCAGCTGGTGTTTCTAAATTACTATACATTAAAACAATGTCTCCTTTATCATTCATGTCCATTGAACTATACACACCCATCTCATTGGTTAATTGTTCTGGTTTTTGTGTTTGAATATTAAATTGAACAAGGTTTTGTTTTCTATCGTCTTCAATCAAAGACAAAATTGACTGTCCATCTTTCGACCAAAAAATAGAAGAAAATGCACGATCATAATTTTTTGAAACAATGGATAAGGTTTTAGACTTAAGATCATAAACGCCTAACTGTGCAATATCATACATGTCATAGTTTCTATCTGAACTTGATTGTAAAAATGCAATTTTAGAATTATCTGGACTAAATACTGGACTAGTATTAGCACCATTAAATTTCGTAAACTGTACTGGCTTAGCACCTTTTGTAAGTGTTAATAAGAATAAATCTGTATTAGAGTTCTTATCAGGGTTTTCAGTAACATTGCTCACATAGGCAATCATTGAATCGTCTGCACTTATAGCTACATCCCCTTCATTGTAATTGCCGCTTGTTAATGTATCTAATTTTTTTGTATTTAAATCAAATACATACAGATGTGTTTTACGATTGTCTAAATAACCTTCGTTGTCTTGTTTGAATTTATACCTTGTCATTTCATAAGGCGTGCGAATTTTTGACTTTGCTGTATCTGCGTAGTTAAAATCTTTCACGACTACAATCATTTTTTTACCACTATTAAACCAAACATAATCATTGATCTCACCTTTGATATTTGTTAACTGAACGCCCTCTCCACCTCGACGATCCATTAAAAATACTTGTGAACCATTCTCCTCATCTTTTCCTTTGGTTAAATAAGAGATGTATTTTCCGTCTGGACTCCATTGGTAATTGCCAACGCCCTTTGTTTGTTCTGTCAAAGTGATGGTCTCTTTTCCATCCATCGACATCATATACAATTTGGATACTGTTCTGTCTTTGGCAACATCAATTTTTGATTGACTATATAAAATCCAAGTTCCCTCTGGAGAAATTTTAGGTCTTGAGACTGCCTCCATACGATAAACATCATTTGGCACTTGTGCCATTATTGCGTTCGCAATGCAAATAAAAAAAAGCGCGATTACATATTTTTTCATCATGGTCTGTATCATTTTAGTTGATATAATATTTGAATTTACTAAAGTTTTGCGCAACATGTTGTCAAAAAATTAATTAAATTGATGGTATAAATCTAGCTTATGTCAAATCGAAGAAAATTCATACAGAAATTAGGATTAGCTGCTGGAGCTTTTTCGGCAAATAGCCTATTCAATCAGGCACATGCAGCGGCATTTCAACACGTCAATTTACAAAAACAAGCCTTATCGCCATTGGAAATAGCAGCCGATGAGGATTTCTGGTCGGTGGTACAGCAAGGGTATACAGCTAGTCCAAATATCATTAATTTAAACAATGGAGGTGTAAGTCCTAGCCCTAGAATTGTTCAAGAAGCAGTAGAACGATTTAATACGCTTTCTAATGAAGGACCCTCCTATTTTATGTGGCGCATATTAGATCAAGGGAGAGAACCGCTTAGGTATAAATTGGCCGAACTTGCAGGGGCAGATCCAGAAGAAGTGGCCATAAACCGAAATGCAACCGAAGCATTGAACACCATCATCTTTGGATTAAACTTAAAAGCGGGTGACGAAATTATTGGCACCAAGCAAGACTACCCTAATATGATCAATGCTTGGAAACAAAGAAGTACAAGGGATGGCATTGTTTACAATCAGTTGAATTTTAAATTTCCAATCGAAGACGAAGATGCAATTGTTGCTGCTTTTGAAAAAGCAATCACGCCTAAAACAAAAATTATTCATATCACACATGTAATTAATTGGATTGGACAAATCATGCCTGTTCAAAAATTATGTGCAATGGCAAAAAGACATGGTATTGAAACCATTGTGGATGGTGCGCATAGTTTTGGGTTACTTGATTTTAAAGTATCGGAATTAGGTTGTGATTATTTTGGCACTTCATTGCATAAGTTTTTATCCGCTCCAATAGGCTCTGGTATGCTATGGATTAAGAAGGAAAATATTGCTAAAATATGGCCATTGGTATGCAATGACCAACCAAACAGTGCTGATATAAGAAAATTTGAAACCCTTGGTACAAGAAGCTTTCCAATTGAACAAGGCATTGGAGAAGCCATTAATTTTCATACCGCTATTGGAAGTAAACGTAAAGAGGAGCGCATTCGTTATTTAAAAAATTATTGGGCAAGTAAAGTAGTAGCAATCCCAAAAGTAAAAATTCACACTTCTTTCAAACCAGAATTTGCTTGTGGTATTTGCGGCGTAAGTGTGGATGGTATGACACCCGGAGAATTAGACAGTGCTTTATTTTCAAAATATAAAATTCACACAGTTGGAATTATTTGGGAAAATGTAAGCTGTGTGAGAATCACGCCTCATGTATATACTAGACTTCAAGATTTAGATAAATTGGTCTACGCAATTGGAGCGATTGCTAGTAAAAAATAATATTGAAAGATTGGAATTAAAGGTTTCGAATTCAAAGATCTGATAAAAAAAGAGGGAGCAGTTGCTCCCTCTTTTTTTAAAAATTTTAAATTGTCTCGAACTGTTTACAATAGACTATTTAATGGTTGGATAAACAATTCCCAATTGCTCTAAATAAGTACCATACTTACTTGGATCATAATAGAATTTTTCTAGTTGACTTCTATATGCACCTTGAATTTCTTTATTTAAATGAATTGCAGGAGGATCATTTTTGGTAATGAAAGGAATGTATTGAACGTCTTTTGTTTGCACTTCCTTAAAATACTTTTTTGCATCTGCCACTAAACTAGGCTTGGTAAACAAATCCAATAAAGTCATTGCTGTAGCTTCTGCCCCCACCAAGGAGCCCTTGTGTGCAATAGGTGTAGCCATTGCAATAGCGTCTGCCCAATGGTGTCCTTTTGTACCAGGAATATTCGCTGGATACCTTAATACAATCGTAGGTAAATTCCATGAGATATCTGCAATATCATCTGATCCACCGCCCCAAGAAAATGCAACCGAGCCTTTTATGGTATCAATTGTCGATTTTAAACCATCAATTGGCATCCCTTGTTGGTCTTTCTTTGGCGCTTCTACTAAGGCTTGTACGCCTTTTGCTAAAGCGATATCTTTTTCATCCCAAATAGGCATCCCTACTTTTTTAATATTGGCATACATGGCTTCGGCGAGCGGCTTGTTAAAATGACCAGGCCATGCAGTACCCAACATTTGATGCGTCACTTTTGTATTGGTCATCATGGCTGCACCTTCTGCAATCTTAATGCCTGATTCATAATTCATTTTAATATCTTCATAAGTGCGTTCTCTAAAATAGTACCATACACTTGCTTTACTTGGAACCACATTTGGCTGATCACCTCCATCTACAATCACATAGTGTGATCTATTAGTAGGCTTAAGATGCTCTCTCTTAAAGTTCCATCCCACATTCATTAATTCTACTGCATCCAAAGCACTCTTTGCTCTCCATGGCGCGCCCGCTGCATGTGCTGCTTCTCCTTCAAAATCAAAACGTACACTCACTAAACCATTACCCCCATTGTCACCATAACTTGAAGCAAAGTCACCACTTACATGCGTAAAAATACATGCATCCACATTTTTAAAATAACCATCGCGCACATACCATGCTTTTGTTCCAACTAATTCTTCGGCAATACCTGGCCAAATTAAAATCGTACCAGGTAATTTTTCTCGCTCCATTAATTCCTTCATTGCAATGGCTGCATAAATGATCACAGCTTGTCCAGAATTATGTCCTTCCCCATGTCCAGGAGCTCCTTCCACAATCGGTGCTTTATAGGCTACGCCTGGTTTTTGAGAGGCTTTAGGAATGCAATCCACATCACTGCCTAGTGCAATCACAGGCGAACCAGTGCCCCATTTTGCCATCCAAGCAGTAGGCACATTCGAAATACCATTTTCTACAGTGAATCCATTTTTTGCTAAAACAGAAGTGATGTATTTAGAAGTTTCAACTTCTTGAAATCCTAATTCTGCAAAACTAAAAATTTGATCCACCATCACTTGTACCTCTTTAGACTTACCAGCAACAGTCTGCATCAGGGTTTGCTTTAATGCAGCTAAATCCTTTTCGGTATATTTTTTTTGTGCAAAATTGGGTAAAGAAAAACTTAGTAAACAAATACAAACGACAACGCGTTTAATCAATTGAGTAAGCATGGTAACTTTTATTAGAATGATGAAATAATTTCAAGACATAAGATACAAAAAAAATCCCCTATCTAAAAAGATAAGGGATCAATATTTTATAAATGGGGCAGCTTATTTTGCAGCCATCTTAAATTCAATTGTTTTTGTATTGGAGGCAGTGGTTTTTGAAGTAACCACCACTGAAAGATTGTATAATATACCAGGTAATAAGCCAGTTACAGTCACAGGGTTAGTAAGGCTGGTAGATGAAATACTATTGGTAAAAACAGTCGTATTATCTAAAATTTTAGTCAGTTTAGTGTCAATAGTGACGCCACTTGCAGGAATTGCAATTAGCCTAACTTCCATTTTTTGTGAAGTACCTACCACGGCATAAATATTGGTAGCACCTGGATCTATATCAACGATCACCCCATTGGCCGCGGTTAAACTTGGTTCCACCACCACTACTGGCGGTTTTGGAGTTGGTGCGGGACTATCTCCTCCTTTGCTACAACCAACAAAAGCAATGCTTACAACAAAAATCAAGTGCTTATACCTCATAAGTGTAATTATTAAATTGACGTGCTGAAGTTAATAATTTTTATCAATATGTTGAGTGGATATGCATTTAAAGGTATAAATACTTGAAATATAAGCATATGGAATGACTAGGTTTATCCCATGCGCTATTTTAATCCATCCAAGTTTTTACTACTGGTACTATTTCAATTGACTATTCCACAATTGTATAGCCAAGTACTGCCTTTGCAAACATTTAGTCTTGCTGCTGAAAGTTTTGTTTCAAATCAGGTAGATGGGCTGCAGATAGATTGGCGCATTGATCTTGGATTAACCGCCATGCCACTGCATCAATCGAATGCCTATTATTTTAGTGCAGGTTTTTTACAACCAACTATTAACCGTTTTGCCAATGAAGGATTGTGGGAAAAATACAATCCAAGCATTGAATTAAAAAATACATTTCGTGGAGATGGCATTGTGCTTTTTTCAAAAGAGCCTGATTTGATTTTATTTGGATACAACATTTTTAATCTACATGGTCAAGTCATCAAGAACGATCAAACAAAATACAAAAGTAGTTATGCAGGAAGGGCTATCCAAATCAATGGCATGGCTAGTGGCGTATATATTATGCAAGTCATGTATATGCCAGAATGGATGCCTTTTGATCATCAAAATAAATATTGGACCAAGACTATAAAATTTATACTACCATGAGATACATTACTTTAATCACACTATTCATATCCCTACTATGCTGTCAAATAGGTTTCGGTCAAAACCAAAAGGGGCTTGCGTTTCAGGCAGTAGCCAGAACTGGCTATGGCGTGATTATTCCAAACAAATTAATACAAATTCGAATTAGTATTTTAAAAGACACGTTGACCGAAGAGGTTTTATATCAAGAATTAAAATCTGTTACCACTAGTCCATTGGGCTTGTTCACCATTTTAATTGGCGCTGCAGAACCAGCCAAGATCGTTACGATTGGCGCATTTGAAAAAATAAATTGGACAACATCTACTTATTTTATGCGTGTAGAAATTGATCCAGACAATCATTTACAATTTATTCGGATTGGACAACAACAAATTCAATACGCGGCTTATGCATTTTCGGCAGACCATGTCTTAGCAGAAAATGTAGATGGTATTTTAAGTGTGCCGCAAGGAGGCACTGGTGTGAATAATATATCCGCCTTTAAGTTGGCATTACAAATTGACAAAGTAAATAATACGCCAGATAGCCTTAAAATTTTAAGTAAAGCATCTCTACAAGCCTTAGCCTTAAAATTAGATAAAAAAGATACTGTGAGCTTAAGCAATAGAATTAATCAAAAATTAAATAAAGGAGAAATAAGCGCGAATGAGCTAGCATTAAGCTTAGGTTTTATGCCATTTGATATTTATTTTGGGGCATTTTCAGATACCTCAAAACAAGTGGCCATCGTCAACACAGCCACCGCCGTAAAATGGAGAGACACCATTGGTCAAAACCAAATAGCGATTGGACTTAATTCAAGCCTAGATCCTACTAAGCTTTTAGTGGTAAAAGCGGGGACGTATATGGTGCAGTATAGCCTTCAAGTTAGCAATACGCAAGTAGCCAATGACGAAATCAGTATCTGGATCAGGCGCAATGGCGCTGCTTATCCTAATACGCTAAGGCAGTTCCTAACTGGCGCCCTAGGCGTCAAAAATATTTTTTCGGGGCAAACAATTATGGTTTTTGGGGCAGATGATTACCTAGAATTGTTTTTTAGTGTGAAACACAATCAAACACAATTATTAAAAACGAGTGCATTAACCACGCCTTCCAGACCAGCCACCCCAAGTGCCCAGATTTCGCTGTTCAGAATACAGTAATAGGAGGTTCGTCCATTTGTAAAATTTGTTTTAAAATTCAAACCTACCTAGTTAACTTTAGTTTGAACAAAAAACAACTTTATGCGTCGAATTGTATCTCTGCTCACTATGGTGCTATTATTAAGTGTTCAACTTATTGCACAATCTGTTCCTAGTCCAAAAAGTCATTTTGGATTTAATATTGGTGATAACTATAAGTTAGCCACTTTCACTGCCACTGAAGCTTATTTAAAAAAAGTAGAAGCCTCTTCTAACAAAGTTAAATTAGTCACAATTGGTAAAACAGAAGAGGGTCGCAATCATTATATGATGATTGTATCTAGTCCTGAAAATATCAAGCAAATACAAAAATACAAATCGATTTCTCAAAAGCTAGCAAGAGCAGAAGGATTATCAGATGAAGATGCAAAGCAACTAGCTAATGAAGGAAAAGCAGTCGTATGGATAGATGGAGGATTACATGCTACCGAGGTAGTGGGTATTCATCAATGGATAGAGTCCATGTACCAGCTCATCACGCGTCAGGATGATGAAACAAAAAATATTTTAAAAAATACCATCATCTTATTTGTACATGCGAATCCTGATGGACAAGAATTAGTTTCCAATTGGTATATGCGTAATACAGATACTTTAAAGAGATCTACGAATGCATTGCCACGTTTGTATCAAAAATATATTGGACACGATAACAATCGTGATTTTTTTATGATGAACATGAGTGAATCAAAAAACATGAGTCGTCAACAATATATTGAGTGGATGCCTCAAATATTATACAATCACCATCAAACAGGCCCTGCTGGAACCGTTGTTGCAGGTCCTCCATACAGAGATCCATTCAATTATGTATATAGTCCATTATTGATTACTAGTTTAGATGCATTGGGCGCTGCTATGAGTAGTCGATTAAATGCAGAACAAAAACCAGGCTATACTATGAAGGGTGGATCGGTTTATTCTACTTGGTGGAATGGTGGATTGAGAACGACCGCTTACTATCATAATATTGTTGGTATTTTAACTGAGATCATTGGAAGTCCAACTCCAATGAATATTCCTTTGGTACCTCAAAGATTGATTCCAAATAGTGGCTTGCCTTTTCCAATTGCACCACAAAAATGGTATTTCAAAAATTCAATCGATTATTCTATTTCATTGAATTATGCCGTACTCAACTATGCAGCAAGATATAAAGATGAAGTGCTTTTGAATATGTATAAAATGGGTAAGGCAGCTATTGATGCTGGTAACAAAGACAGTTGGACCCTCTCTCCAAATAAAGTGGAACTATTGACTGAGCAATTGAAAACGGATAAAAGAGATACTAAGATTGATAGCATTGCCTTATTGAGTTATGCAAAAGTGTATCAAGCACCTGCTTTAAGAGATCCTAGAGGCTATATCATTCCTGCAATTCAAACCAGTAGCGCAGTGGCATTTGTTAATATTTTAATTCAAAGTGGTATTAAAGTGCAACAAGCAACCAATGATTTTGTGGTGCAAGGAAAAAATTATCCTGCAGGTTCTTATGTCGTAAAAACCAATCAAGCATTTAGGGCACATGTCATTGATATGTTTGATCCACAAGACCATCCTAATGATTTTTTATATCCAGGAGGACCACCAGTGCGTCCTTATGATGCAGCAGGATGGACACCGGCATATACCATGGGCGTTGAGTTTGATAGAATCTTAGATGATTTTAATGGTCCGTTTACAACCATTCCTTATGGTCAATTGCAATCTGTAAAAAGTACGGTACTACTTACACCGAGTACGATGAATAAATATTATGCTATCCAGTCTTACGACAACAATAGTTTTATTAAAATCAATGATTTATTAAAAGCAGGTAAAACAGTTTATAAAAATAAACTAGGATTTTATTATGCAATAGCAGATGAATCAAAAGATAAAGAGACCATTTCTAATGCAGGTTTAAGGATGATTGCTGTAGAAAGCATTCCTTCGGATGCGGTTAAAATTACAACGTTAAGAATTGGATTATGGGACCGTTATGGTGGGTCCATGCCATCTGGCTGGGTAAGATGGATCTTAGAGCAACACCATTTTGATTTTCAATTGTTGTATGCAAAAGAAATCAACACGGGTAATTTAAAAGACAAATATGATGCGATTGTTTTTGTAGATGGAGCCATCCCTGCATTGGTGGAAGGACCGGCTTCTCCTTATGATGAGAAAGATCCAAACTTAGACGAGATTCCTGCTGAATTTCATTCCATGGTTGGAAAAATCACTGCTGAAAAATCTATTCCTGCATTAAAGAGTTTTGTGGAAGCAGGGGGAACAATCATTACCATTGGTTCAAGTGCAAATCTTGCATACCATTTAAAACTCCCAGTAAAAAATGCGATGACCGAAATGAATAACGGCAAAGAGCGTCCACTTCCCGGAGAGAAATTTTACATTCCAGGAAGTATCTTACAGGTTGATGTAGCGCCTTCTGTAAAAGCCAACTGGGGCATGAAAAATAAAGCGGATATCTACTTTAACAATAGCCCTGTATTTAGAGTGCAGCCAGATGCTATTGCAAATGGCACGATCACACCACTTGCCTGGTTTGCATCAGATAAAACTTTGAGAAGTGGATGGGCATTTGGACAAGCCTACTTACAAGATGGTGTGGCTGCTTTTGAAGCAAAACTTGGAAGAGGTAAGTTGTTTGTTTATGGACCTGAAATTACATTTAGAGGACAAACGCATTCTACTTATAAAATGTTATTCAACCAATTGTATCAATAATTTCCGAAAGTTTAAAGTCGATTATCATAGGCCAAAAAAAGGAGCTACAAATTGTAGCTCCTTTTTTTATTTTATATACTTTCAAAGTATTTGATCTAAAATTAAAATCAAATAATTGTTAGTGATTCATTATCCAAATGGTTGTTCAATTGAAATACTTTGTTTCGAGAAAAAATGTGGTCCGTCTTCGGCGATGTACAAACAGTCTTCTAAACGAATCCCAAATTCACCAGGAATAGAAATAGTAGGCTCATTGCTAAAACACATACCAATTCCAATAGGCGTTTTATTACCTTTTACAAAATTAGTCCACTCGTGCCCTTCTAAACCAATGCCATGACCGGTTCTATGCGGTAGGCCTGGCAACTTATAATTGCTTTTGAATCCTGCTTTTTCAATCACTGCTCTAGCAGCAGCGTCTACCACTTCACATGGTGCCCCAATTTTGATGGCAGCAAAAGCTGCATTTTGTGCTTCCAATTCTGTATTCCAAACATCAATTTGTCTTTGAGATGGTTTACCCACTACAATTGTTCTTGTGATATCTGAAGCATAACCCTCTACACTGGTGCCACCATCAACCATGACAATATCACCTTCGTGAATCACTTGAGGTGTAATGCTTCCATGAGGCAATGCCGAATATTTACCTACTTGTACCGAAGCGCTTCCACTATAGCCTAGTTTTCTAAATGCCGCACTAATATTAGCGCTAAATTCTGACTGAGACATTTCTGGGCGAATGGTTGCAAATGCTGCTTGATATGCTTTAATAGTGATATCACTTGCATACTGCATCAAATCTAATTCAGCTTTTGTC